>Ga0209958_1000384_pt1 | contig 92749 bp, 71 predicted proteins | sample ThiBio_inoc_plan_FD_183942 | JGI IMG/M metagenome (GOLD analysis project Ga0209958, IMG submission 183942) | Wastewater bioreactor microbial communities from Cape Town, South Africa - Thiocy_inoc_plan (SPAdes) | ecosystem: Engineered > Bioremediation > Thiocyanate > Unclassified | place: South...
AAGCGGTGCAGATGGCCCGAAAGGGCGTGAAAAGTGGTGCGAATACGCAGGCTAAACGGGCATCCATCGCACTATCTGAAAACGTCGGCCTTGTAGCACTCATGGATCCGAGTTATTCAGGACATCCCTAGGTCCTCTTGCAAAACCCCGATCTCTGAAATTGCACACCAATATAATTATTGGCTGCGAGGCTATGCAGCGAGATCAAGGGCTTTGCAGCCCCCCTAGCAGCGCTAAAAAACAATTATTAGATTCAAATTATTTTTAATCAGGGGAGTGTGATGACATTGTTTAAACGGAATGACCTAGTTAGCCGCATAAATTACGCGATTTCACAGAATATTAAAATCACACTAATAGTCGGCGCCCCTATTTCATTCGACTACCAAGCCAAGAGGGGTGTCGCTGACGTTCCAAGGCTGATTGAGCATATCAAGGATGGCTTTGCTAACGATCCATCGGCTTTGGATGCCTTGAAAAAAACGCTTGAGAAGGCCGACTCCAATCCTTACCAAGCGGCCTTTGAATTTGTTTTGGGCGTCAGGGGCGCCCGCTATGCTAATCTCTTAATTAGGCAGTCTGTTCTAAAGGCCTACTCTGGCTCTGAGCTTCAAGAGAATGGGGATTTTGGTGAGTCAGTAAATTGGTATATGCCACCAGCCATCGATGCGATTGGAAGGATGCTTGGACAACGTCCAGAGTTGTTTGGAAATAGAATAATTACGACGAATTTTGACCCATTAATAGAAATGGGAATCCGCAATGCTGGCGGCATTAGCTATTCAACCTTCTTTCACCGCGACGGTAATCCCGCAGCGACTGAAGCAAATGGGGTGAATGTTATACATTTGCATGGCTTCTGGCGAGGCTCAGATACGTTACACACGCCCACCCAGCTTCGGCAACATCGCCCACAACTGCAAAGCTATCTGTCGGAACTGTTTCGCACAACCTTGGTCGTGGTCATGGCATATGGCGGCTGGGACGATGTGGTAGGCACTGCTATTGAAGATGTCATGATGGATGATGCGTCAGAGCATGAATTTCTCTGGGCGTTTAAGACCGATGATTTCTGTCATTTGGAGATCGCTGAAGCAAAATTGTTGTCCCGCCTACGGCCAGGGATGGAGCGTGGACGGGTTCAACTTTATGGTGGCGTGGATTGCCACGAAGTATTTCCAATGCTGGCAGACACTTTGGTGCCTACTCCGGCGGCAGTCGTGGAGCACAAGCAAAAGGGGTTGATTGACATTAAGGTCGCAATGTCTCCCAGGGAGAAAGAGTTGGGAGGATATGTCGGTATACCTCGTGAGCGGCTCGTTGATGCGACTCCGCGGATCGACGATTTTGTAGGTAGAGAGAGTGAGATCGCAAAACTGAAGGCGACACATGCACCTGTGATCTGTTTGACAGGTTTTGGTGGCCTAGGGAAATCTGCGCTCGCTGCTAAGCTTTTATCGGAGCTGAGCGACGAATACTTGAAGGACTGGCGTGATTGCCGAGAACAGAGCAATACCGTTCATACGGCTCTTACGTTTTTTATTGAGCGAATATCTAACGGTGAAATTACTGCAGAATCTCTCAGTCAAGCCTCACCAAATGATTTGGTAGATCTGATTATTGATTTCAGTGCCAACAGGAAAGTTGTGCTTGTTCTTGATAATGTGGACACGTATATTGACTTTGATAATCAGCAGCCGTTGGGAGTCATTAGCGCACTTTGCTCCCGACTGCTAGATGCAAAATGTCAAATGAAGTTGATATTGACTTGCCGACCGCAAGTGGAGGTCGCTCATGGAAGATTTTTGAGTTTCTCGGTGCCCGGCCTGGATGAAGCGTCGGTGCGAGTGCTCTTTGCAAACAAGAGCGGGGGATACAAGCTCTCTGACGGGGAATGTGCTAATTTGATTCGACTGACACAGGCGCATCCGCTCTATGTTTCGATGTTGGCAGCTCAGTTGCTTAGCAAAAATCGCGAAATTTCATCCATTCTTCAAGAGGTGGAAGCCGCAGAATCTGATGTGCCAGCAATGATTCTTCGCTCTACATATAAGCTTCTTTCGGAAGACCAAACAAATGTTCTCCGGATATTGGCAGAGCTTGAGCGACCGGAGTCCGAGAATGCGCTTGAGGAGGTTACTGGTCTAAGATATAATAGATTGACAAAACTTCTAAAGCGATTAAGGGATCTGAATCTTATTCAGGAGCGCCGCGATTTTAACGACAAGACGCTGATTGACCTACATCCATTGGTGCGGCAATTTCTTCGTCGGGAATATCCCAAAAAGGATCGTGAGAGCTTCATCGCGCAGGTGATTGTGTACTTCAATAAGAAGCTATCTGTTGTTACAAGACTTTTCGGAAAAGAGCAAGTTCCTAATTCAGTCCTCGAACTCTGGATTCATAAACTTGAGGTTCTCTGCAATCAAGGTGACTGGGGAGTGGTCGTCTCGGATTTGCTTCGCATTGGCGATGAGCTTGAACGGGCGGGATTAGTGGAGGATTTCGTCAGGCTTGGGCAAAAAATCTTTAGTGGCGTTGATTGGTTTACTGCCATTGACGACATTAAGGATTTTCGAATACTAATCAACAATATCTGCCATCAGCTTTCACATCTAGGTGAGCACGCTCTGGTTCGGCGCTGGATGGAGCATTATTTAGCAATGGTTGGTGGACGCGGCGCCGACAAGGTAAATCGCAAGGAAATTATGGCTTTCGATGCGTGGCTGAGTGGGAGCTATCAAGATGCGATTAGCTTTGCTACGGAGGCCGACGAGCTTTCAAGGCAAGTTGATTTCTCTCCACCGTCCTCGCCTGGGCACACGCTCGCACTTGCTCTCAGAGATTCTGGAAATATTGAGGCGGCTTTGCCAAAACTCCTCGAAGGGCTGACTGTCGCCGAAGCAATGGATGAGGGAAATGGTAAGGATCCAACGTTTTATGGAAATATTGGGCGTTGCTTTTATTTATCGGGAGATATAGCAATGTCGTTAAAATTTTATCAGCTCTGTGGGCGTGCGATGGCTAAAAAAATGATTACCGTTCATAACACCGGTTGGTTGAGGTTCTGGGTCGCAGAGGGAATGCTGAAAGCAGGGCGTGCGTATGATGCATTCACATTTGCGTGTGCCGCAAAACACATTTGGAATCAAGGATCACGGCTGCTCGAGTTGAAAGCTGATAATCTCATCACTCAGCTGAAGAACTCTGGCGCGGTGACGGAGGTTGATCTGATGCCCGAATGGCGAGCTGAACGGACGTTTAATGCCTGGCTTTCCAGTGATACCTCTAAGGTCGCCGCAGCTATTGAGGTAGCAACAAGCTGATTGAAGTTGGCGATTTCGAGGCTTAACGGTACGACAGCAGTTCAATAGAAACTCTGGACGTCTGATTTTGGGCTTCAGGTGTTTTGTATTTAAAGCTGCTATGGCTCGAGTTCGATGAGTCCGAAGGACCGCACACTACGTCCGTTGTCTGCGAAGACGACATCACCGTTGCGTGTCTGTGCAGGCTGGTTGCTGCCGTTCAGTGTGGCATCGCTACCGCCGGCTCCCGCTGCGGAACGGTCCCCCGGCTCGGCAGCTTCAGGCTGCGCACCGCTGCAAAAGCTAGGTGGACTAAACGACGGTTGCTATCCGACGCAGCATTCCAACATGCACCGGCTCGTTGCGCCGATTGTGAGTGCGACAGATGACGGACAGCTCGGAGCAGCAAACACCTGTGATCGCCCACCTGCGGCTTAAACTGATGGCTTGCACTGCCGTGAATCCGTTGCCGTAATTTCCATGCAGCAAACGCCTAATCCTCCTCAGCGCCTACAACTGTCATCCCATGACTACACCGGGCGCGACAAGTCTGATGCGCTGCGCGAGCTGTTTGGTCGCGTGCTGATGCATGTGGACTTGTGGCCCTGCGAAGGAGCTGTGCCGCTGGACTTTACGGTTACTTTGTTGCCACTTGGAGCAGGGGCTGCATATGCATACAGCGAACACACGCCCGCGCACTTCGAGCACAAGACTGCGTATGTAAGTGCTGGGGCAGATGACCTCTTGCTCACTACGACGCAGGACGGCTGCGTGATCCGCGCGGCAGGAGGCGACTTGGAGATACCTGCGGGGGGCTTTGTTTTGCATTCAAAGGCTCGCGCGCATGAATTCATTCACCTGAGGGGCGGGCGAACTGCGAGCCTCCAGGTGCCCCGCGCCGCACTAGCGCGGTGGGGAGCGAGGCTGGAAGAGGCGCCGCTGCGACGGTTGCCTCAAGAGCGACCCGAACCTGCCTTGGTAATGGGCTATGCCCAACTATTGGCAAAGATCCCGCAGCCCTCCGCTTCGCTGCTTCAGTCGGCCCGTTTGCATCTGCAGGAGCTGATGGCAGACATGCTCGCGCCAGCGAAGCAAGGCGCACAACCGCCTGGTCGCGACGCAGTGGATGTGCCGCGCCTAGCGCTCATTCAGCGCGACATCCTCGCGCGCATCGCGCAGTCGGAGCTGAGTCTTGCGCAGATCGCACACCTGCACCACATCACTCCGCGGCAAGTGCAGCGCTTGTTCGCGCGCGAGGGTACGTGCTTTTCCGACTACGTGCGGGATGCCCGGTTGGAGCAGGCCCGCGCTGCGCTGGCGAATCCTGCACAGCGCCATCGCCGCGTGCTGGAAATCGCTCTGGAGAATGGATTCGACGATTTTTCCGCCTTCAGTCGGGCGTTCCGGCGGCGCTTCGGCATGACACCCAGCGAGGTGCGCGGCATCGCGGGTTGAGTCTCTTTTCAGAGGGGCATGTCGCCTCTGGCACAACGATTGTCGTTGCCAGCAACGACGCGGCGCGGTGGTTTTTCAAGAATCGCTGCACCATGCCATTTCACATACCCGTCCCCTCCTGTCTTCGCAGCTTTATTGCCAAGCTGGCTGTGCTTGCCCTGCTGGCCGCCGCCAGTGCGCAGGCCGCCATTCCTCCATCGCAGCGCCAGTACCTGATGGACTTTTACTTCGCCACCAATGGCCCCAACTGGCTCAACAACAGTGGCTGGGGCGGCGTGCCGGGAACCGAGTGCAACTGGGCCGGCATCACCTGCGATGTGGGTGAGACTACCGTCACCGAACTGACGTTCGACTCCAACAACATGTCGAGCACGCCGCCTGGTACACCGCTGCCCGACTGGGCGGCGCTGCCGGATCTCATCTCCATCGCTATCAGTAACGGCAGCCTGACAGGCTCCGTGCCGCCCATCGCCGGGTTGAGCCAACTGGAATTCTTCAGCGTGGGCGACAACCAGTTCTCCGGCCCGCTGCCAGACCCCTCGGGTCTGCAGCATCTCAGGCGCTACTTCGCTGTGCTGAACGCATTTTCCGGGTCGCTGCCCCCCCTCACCAACTTACCTTCGCTGGAGTGGTTTCTGGTGCGCAATAACCAGCTCACGGGCGGCATCCCGTCACTCGCGGGCGTGCCCGCCCTGCAGATCTTTTCGGTGCACCAAAACCAGCTCACCGGGGGCATCCCTGCGTTGCCCGTCGGCTTGCAGAGACTGGTGGTAAGCCAGAACCAGCTCACCGGCCCCGTGCCCGCAGCACCCAACTCGCTGCTCACGGGCCAGTCCATTTTGTGCCCCAACCCGCTTACGCCGTCCGTCAGCAACGATTGGGATGTCGCAACCGGTGAGACTCCCTGGCACGCGCAGTGCAACGGCGCTCCGCCCGGGCCGGTCGCTCCCGTGCCAACGCTGGGCGAGTGGGCGCTGGCGCTGCTGTCACTGGCTGCGGCCATGCTGGGTTTGCGCGCAATGCGACGCAATGAGGCTTGAACGTCACTTGACGGTCAGCGCCTATCAAACAAGCGCATCACGCTATCCCATTCATGGCATCACCGTAACCGTTGCAGGCCGTCACCCCGCCTGTCAATTCCTATCCGAGAACCTTCATGCCATACCTCAGTAATCGCCGTAGTGCGTTCTTCGCATCCTTGCTGGTCTGCGCCGCCTGCATCCCTTGCACCACAACAGCAGCACCCTACGCCACAACCTACATCGGAGTTGTTTCGACCACCGACTTCCCAGAAATCCTCAGCGGCCAGACCTACAGCGTCACCTTCGTGTTCGACAATGGTGGTAACTCCACTGCCGACCAGGTGTGGACCCCCGCGCACCTAACATGCACGATCTGGCGCATGAACGATGCGCGCAATGTCGGGTTTGTTCAAGACCTCGCCACCTCCGCGCCCACGGTAGCATCAGGCAGCGCCACCACCAACGGTGCGGGCATCCTGACGGGCATGTTCACCGAGATCACCGGCGACCCGGTGGGAGCATCGTTCAGCAGCATCGGCATCACGCACACCATGCCGGCCCATTGGTTTGCAAACGGCATCAACAACGTGTTCTCCGATGCCGCTCAGAACCGCAGCGTAGACGACGCTTCGGGTGGCGTACAGACACAGCAGCTTTCCCGCTGGAGTCCGCCGCACCCGTTCACAGCCCCTTGCACCTCGGCGGTGCTGGAACCCAACGCTACGCCAGTACCTGCGCTGGGCGGGGCGCAACTCGTGCTGCTGTCTGCGTTGTTAGCTGGCATGGGGACAGTGTTTCGCCGAAAAGCATGAATGCATACCTTGAACGTGTCACTTGACACATTGGCAAGCCATTCAGGCTACTCGATGACATTGCAATGAGACGGGTGCATTGCTGGCGGACAAGCCCACAACACACGGCATGCATGTTTCGCAAGCCTCAAGCGGATGAAGCCGTTTCGCGAGATAAATCTGACACAAGCCATGGCAATCTCGGCAACCACTCAATCAAGCTGACCGCCGCGATGTTGCAGAACACGCGTCCCGATTAGCTCACGGAGGCAGATTCAACCGGTCGATGCAACACATTCGCTGAGCATCTCCGCGGGCGTTTGGTAGCCGAGCGCCTTGCGCAGCCTCTCGTTTAGTTGTCTCGCAATGGCGCTGCGCTTTTCCTAGACGTCTTCGCGCACCCGGTACTGCCCCATCAGCGTCTGTTGGACGGCCGACGGCACGGCCTCGTAGTGCGACAACGCGACGGTGTAGCGCCCCTGGCCGCTGGTCATCGCATTGAGCCGCGACTGGTAGTCAGCCAGCTCAGCCTCTGGCACCCGGCCGCCGATGGCTACAGTGCCGGCCCCCAGCCCCGATGTGCCGGTGACCAGGCCGCGCCGCAACGACAGGTCGCTCGTAACGTCGCCCACGGAATGCTCGGGCACGGCGATCTCGATCTGGACAATCGGCTCGAGCACAGCCGGCCGGGCCTCGCGAATCGCCGCCATGAAGGCCTTGCTGCCGGCGGTCGCGAAGGCGATGTCCTTGCTGTCCACGCTATGGTGCTTGCCGTCGTACACCACGACGCGCACATCGACCACTGGGTAGCCGGCGATCGCGCCGTACGCCAAGACCTCGCGCACGCCTTTCTCGACGGCAGGGATGAACTGGCCCGGGATCGCGCCGCCCCTGACTTCGTCGGTGAACTCGAAGCCCGCGCCGCGCGCGAGCGGCTCGATGCGCAGGAAGACTTCGGCGAACTGGCCGGCACCACCGCTCTGCTTCTTATGGCGATAGTGGCCCTCGGCCGGAGCGGTCACGGTCTCACGATAGGCGATGCGCGGTGGCCGCGTCTGGACCTCGAAGCGGTAAACCTCGCGCAGGCGTTCGAGCACGATGCGCAGGTGCAGCTCGCCGAGCCCGTAGAGCACCGTCTCGTTGGTCGCGGCCACATGCTCGATCCGCAGGCACGGGTCCTCGGCCACGAGCTTGCCGAGGATTTCCCAGGCGCGCTGCTCGTCGCCATGCCGCTTGGGCTCCACGGCCAGGCCGTACACCGGCACCGGGAACGGCAGCGGCGCGAGGTGCACATGGCTGTCTTCGGCCGCATCGTGCAGCACGGCATCGAAATGGATCTCCTCGACCTTGGCCACAGCCACGATGTCGCCCGGCGCCGCGTGCGACACCTCGACATGGTCCTTGCCCTGGAGCATGAACAGGTGCCCCACCTTGAAGGGCTTGCGGCCGTCGCCGATGTAGAGCTGGCTGTCGCGCGTGACCGTGCCCTGGTGCACGCGGAAGATGCCCATCTTGCCGACAAAAGGGTCGATCGTGATCTTGAACACATGCGCCAGCACGTGCAGCGTCGGGTTAGGCTTGGCCTTCATGGGCATGGCCTCTGCGTCCTCGCCAACGATGAAGCTCGGCGGGTTGGCTTCGGTCGGATTGGGCAGGAGCTTGACGATTACGTCCAGCAACTCGGCCACGCCGGCACCGCTGCGCGACGAGGCGAAACACACCGGGATCAGGTGGCCTTCGCGCAGTGCCTGCTCGAGCGGTGCGTGCAGCTCGGCCGGATCCACATCGCCTTCCTCGAGGTAGCGATCGACGAAAGCCGCGTCGACCTCGACCACCTGTTCCACCAGCGCGCGGTGCGCCGCTTCGACGGGGCCGAAGTCGGAGCGCCCGAAACGATTGAAGAAGCAGTCGATCACCTGCCTGCCGACCCCGTCGGGCAGGTTCAGCGGCAGGCATTCGCGGCCGAAGGTCGCCTGGATGTCGGCCAGCAGGCCCGCCAGCGAGACGCCCTGCGCGTCGATCTTGTTGACGATGATCATGCGGGCGAGGCGGCGCGAGGCGGCGTATTCCATCATGCGCACCGCCATCGGCTCGATGCCGGTGGCGGCATTGATGACCACCGCCACCGTTTCGACCGCCTCCAGCGCCGGCAGGCTCTGGCCGAGAAAGTCGGGGCCGCCGGGCGTGTCGATCAAGTGGATGCGCGTGCCGCCATGCGAGAGGTGCATCACCGATGCGTTGAGCGAGTGCTGCATGCGGCGCTCGAGCGGGTCGTAGTCGCTGACGGTGCTGCCGCGCTCGATGCTGCCGCACGCGCCGATGGCGCCCGCCTTGTACAGCAAGGCCTCGGCCAGCGAGGTCTTGCCGGCGGCCGCGGCGCCCACGAGCGCCAACGTTCGCACGGCTTTCATTTCGGCCGCGAGGCCGTTCGATCGGCTTGGCATGGTTGGACTCCTTTGCACGTCCGGAAGGCCTGCCCGGCGGCCCGCATGGGCTCGGGCGTTGCGTGTGGACGTCGGGGCAGCGTACGGGATTGACCGCGCTGATGCAAGTTGATTGCGCCGCCGATTTCCAGTACCTGACCGGCATGCATGCCGCGTTGACCTCCCCTTGTTGCCAGCGCGCAGAGACATGGGCTCACGCTCAAGTTGTCTTGACATAACTCTTTGAGCCCGTCATGACCACTGTCACCGTCGACTATGCATGCCATTGCCGGCGGCCGGTCATCGCGCTGGACACATTAAGAGGGCTTTAGGGCTGCTCCAGGCTGATTGCTGTCACGCAAATTTTTCGATCCAACGACCGCTGCCGCTGATATCGTCCACTGAACATTTCGGACAGTGTGGGTCCACTGCTCGTTGATTACCTGACCTTCAGTGGAAGTTGATTCGGATGAACTTGGCCCGAGGCGACGAGTGGGCGAACAGCAAGGCTACGAGCTTCGAATTTGCGCAATGGGCCCGGTGCGGCGGGCAGACTCTCTAACTCCAGACGTTTAAAGCGGAACGTCCGACCTATGCCACTTGGCCTGGGCGTTGGCATCCCCAGTCCGAGTTGGGTGCATCTGCGTCAATCGTTGTCTATGTGCGCAGGCATCACTTTCTATGCCTTATCCAGCACTGAAGCAACAGCTTAGCCTCTGCCTGCATGACATGGGCAGCGTTCAGGTTGGCGGATTCCGTTATTCCGTTGCGCTTTCCAAACGTTCAATAAACTCCGAAATTTAAAGATAGTTGTTTCATTAAATCCGTGATTCACTGCGTCCACTTACCAACTGGCGCGCTGCGGATTCAATGAAAAAACTTACCCGGAATTTCGCCAGTTGGCATGCACTTTTCTTCATCGCGCTCGCTTGGATACTTTTTGCGTCAGCCTCATCAGCAATAGCTGCGGCGCGGTCGCCTTCAGTGCTTCAGCCCAATGGCGTCTTGTTCATAGAGAGCAATGTGGCTGACTATCAGCAATTGGCGGCTAGCGCGAGTATGGGAATCGACGTGGTGCTGCTGGACGCCAAAGGGGATGGCTTAAGCCAGATGGTCGATGCATTGACAGCCCGCAAGAACATTTCCGCAGTACATCTCATTTCGCACGGTGTCAAAGGTGCACTGGATTTGGGAGCGCTGACCCTGGACCGTCAAACTCTGCGGGATCGGGGTGCGGACTTAAAGCGGATACGTGCCGCGCTGAGTGGCAGTGCGGACCTTTTTTTATATGGTTGCGAAGTGGGGCAGGGGCTCGAGGGACAAGAGTTCCTCGCCATGTTGGCCAGTGCGACGGGGGCACATGTGGCGGCCTCGACCAACATGACAGGCGCGCGCGAACTTGGTGGCGACTGGCTGCTCGAGATTCGCACCGGCGCCATGCGCCATGCGATGCTGGCGTTTCCCGACTACCGCGCAGTCTTGCCCACGGTTGCGGGAACCGTGGCGATTCCGTTTGGCCACCCCGACGGCAGCTTTTTCACCACCAAGATGCTCGATGGCCAGACCGACACCGGCACGACCAATATTCCGAGTGTCGTCTACGAGTTTTACTTCGCCAACCTCACCAACACCGCCTACGGCCAGGTTACCAATTTCGACCTCGGCGGCGGCACCGGCGCCATGCTGCTGTTTTATGACAACAACACCTCCGGCTTTGATCCGGTGGCCGCGATGATCATCAGGAGCCAGAGTAATCGCCTGTTCGGCATGAGCAGCTTCAGAATCCATGACACGCAAGGGCGCGATGCAACGTACACCGCGACGCCCTATCGAAATGGCACCCCCGGTGCCGTCCACACCTTTAACCTGGCCAGCTCCCTCAATCCCGTGCTGATCAGCCTGCCGGCCCAGTTCAAGAATGTTGATGAAATCCGCATCACCAGCAACGGCGGGATCAGCGGCATGGGCGCCAACTTGTGGCAGGAAGGCTTCAACACGTTTGTCTTCATCGATCCGACCATCAACGCCGATCTGAGCAACCTGAGCGCGTCCGCGGCCGCGCTCGTTCCCACCTTTGCCGCCAGCACGACCAGCTATAGTTTTTCGGTGCCGTTCGCAACGACCAGCACCACCATCACGCCGACAGCGGACACGCCCGGCGCGATCGTGACCGTCAACGACGTCGCAGTCGCCGGCGGCGCCGCGTCCGCGCCCATTGCGCTCAACGCCGGCAGCAACACCATCACCACCGTCGTCACCGCCGCGGACGGCATCACCACCAAGACGTACACGATCACCATCAACCGTTTGTCCTCGACCAACGCCAATCTGAGCGCTCTGTCTCTGTCGAGCGGCACTCTGTCACCGGCCTTCGCTGGTGGCACGACCTCCTACACTGCCAGTGTCAGCAATGCCACCACCTCGCTGACGGTCACCCCGACGGTCGCCGACAGCACGGCGACGGTGACGGTCAACGGGGTCGCGGTCATCAGCGGAAACGCCTCCGGCGCGATCGCGCTTAACGTCGGCAACAACACCTTCACCACCCTGGTTACCGCCCAGGATGGCACGACCACCAAGACCTACACGGTGACCGCGTCGCGAGCCGCCTCCTCCAATGCGAACCTGAGCGCTCTGGCGCTCTCAAGCGGCACTCTGGCGCCCGCTTTCGTCGCCGGCACCACCGGCTACACGGCCAGCGTCGGCAACGCCACCACCTCGCTGACCGTGACCCCGACCGTGGCCGACAGTTCGGCCACGGTTACCGTCAACGGGGTCGCGGTCAGCAGCGGCAACGCCTCCGGCGCGATCGCGCTTGCGGTCGGCAACAACATTCTCACCACGGTAGTTACGGCCCAGAACGGCGCGCCCAACACGTACACGGTGACGGTGACCCGAGCCGCGTCATCGAACGCCGATCTGAGCGCGCTGTCACTCTCGAGCGGTACCTTAGCGCCGGCCTTTGCCTCCGCCACCACGGGCTACACGGCAAGCGTGGGCAATGCCACTACCTCACTGACCGTCACCTCCACCGTCTTGGCCGGTACTTCCAGCGTCACCGTTAACGGTGTCGCAGTCATCAGTGACAACGCTTCCGGCGCGATCGCGCTTGCGGTCGGCAACAACATTCTCACCACGGTAGTTACGGCCCAGAACGGCACGACCACCAAGACCTACACCGTTACAGTAACCCGCGCCGCATCGGCAAATGCCGACCTGAGCGCGCTATCGCTCTCAAGCGGCACAATGTCGCCGGCCTTCGCCTCTGCCACTACCGGCTACACGGCCAGCGTGGGCAACGCCACCACGTCGCTGACCGTCACCCCGACCGTCGCGGCAGGTACCTCCAGCGTTACCGTCAATGGAGTGGCAACCACCAGCGGCAATGCCTCCGGCGCAATCGCCCTCAATGTCGGCAGCAACACCATCACGACGGTAGTCACTGCCCAGGACGGCACCACTACCAAGACGTACACCGTCACCATCACGCGCGCTTTGCCGTCGGCCAACGCCGATCTGTCCGCGTTGTCGCTATCGAGCGGCACCTTGAGCCCGGCCTTCGCCTCCGGCACCACCAGCTATACGGCCAGCGTGGGCAACGCCACCACGTCGCTCACGGTATCCCCGACCGTGGCCGACGCTACATCCAGCATCACGGTGAACGGTGTTGCCACCATCAGTGGTAATGCGTCTGGCGCAATTGCGCTGGCCGTGGGGGCCAATACCCTCACTACGGTCATCACGGCCCAGGATGGCAACACCACCAAGACCTACACCGTAACAGTCACCCGCGCTGGCTCGGGCGACGCCAACCTGTCGGCCCTGGCGTTGTCTGGCGGCACTCTCTTCCCGGCGTTTACGCCAGCCACCACGAGCTACACGATGTCGATCGCGGCTGCGAGCGCCAGCATCACAGCCACGCCTACGGTGAATGAGCCAAACGCCACGGTCACAGTCAACGGCGTTGCCGTGGCCAGCGGCAACGCGTCCGGCGCCATCGCCATGAACACCGGTTCGAACACGCTCACGGTCACTGTCACCGCGCAGAACAGCGTCACCAAAACCTACACCGTCACCGTAACGCGCGCGGTCTCGGCCAATAACGACCTGGCTGCGCTGGCGCTGTCAAGCGGCTCCCTGAACCCCGTGTTCAGCGCGGCCCAGCAGAACTACACCGCCACCGTTCCGGACGCTGCCATCACCGTCACGCCGACGGTGGCCGACAGCAGTGCCAGCGTTACCGTCAACGGACAAGCCACCATCAGCGGCAACGCTTCGGCTTCCATTGCACTCAACGTTGGGTCCAATGTGGTCACCGTGGAAGTGACGGCCCAGAATGGCACCCCGAAAGGCTATACGGTCAATGTGACACGTTCGCGCCCCACCACAGCAACCGGCACCAGCCCAACCGGCGGAGGCTCCGTCAGTGCCAGCCTGGCAGGGCCTGCAGGCTGCGGGTTTGACCGCGCTGCTTTTATTCCTCTCGCGGGTGGCGCGGGTTCTCCTCCAGCCGGTGGCACCGCTGGATACGGGTTTTCTCAAGGGCTTTTTGATGTGATCGTGGGAGGTTGTCCCAACGGTGCAGCTGTGACGATCACGCTCACTTATCTGCAGCCGTTCCCGGTAGGCGCGGTGTACATGAAGTACGGGCCCACGCCGAGTCAAAACGCACCACACTGGTACCCGTTCGCGGGTGCGACGATCACAGGAAACACGGTGACATTGATGCTTACCGATGGCAGCCTGGGGGACGACGATTTAGGCATGAACGGCACTATCGCGGACCCCGGGGGGGTGGCCGCAGGCATTGCGGCCACAATTCCCACGCTTTCGAACTGGGGGATGCTCGTGATGACTTCTTTGCTCGCAGCAACTGCGGGGCTATTTTCTCGGAGTAGAAAGAATGCGCGTAAGTCCGCGAGCCGCGTTTGAGCACCTAGCCGGTACGGGTCAAGTTTTTGAAGCAACGCGTTGAGATGGGCCCTTGCGCTGCGCCGTGAATGTCAGGGCACTGAGAAACAGCAATCGGTCGAAATCGCAAGTACAAATGATACGAAAGCGGTTGATATTGAGGCGCCCGTCGAGTCGCGGAAGCCCTGTGACCGCAGTAATCAGGACAGCCGCCTTTCAGGGGGCATTGCCAGTCGACGAACTTAACGGTCGCTTCGCGGTGCTTAGCGTGAGCACGCTTGGTCGCACCCATCGGTAGCAACCGCTGCAGAGCAGCCCCTGCTGATCTGAGTTGATTTGAAATGCCTTCGCATGCCGAGCCACCCATCGGCTGAGCATTGGTCCCAACGGCCTTCCTGCTATGCGGGCTGCCGGCCCGGCCCAGCCTCATCGGTAGAAGTTTTCGCCTGACCGATTCCCCCAAGACCACCTTCCGCTTCACTCGCTCACGCCACCTGCATGCGGCGTGGCCTTGCGCGCCTTGCACCGCCACAGGGCCCTGCAATCTCCCGCGCCGCCGTCAAAGTCATATTCACGCCAGTGATGTGAAACATCACCAGCGTTCCATTGACTGATATTGCTGCAGCGCGAATGATCGGTCCCCAGGCGCTGGGTGCATCCGCATCGGCCCCGAAAGACGGATGGATTGATGGATCGACTGATCAACTCGCGATGACAAAAAACAAAGGAGACGCCTATGCATGAATGCCCCGTGACCGTGTTCCCGCAGCAGATCCGCTGGGAGACGGACGGCACCAGCCGCATTCCTTTTCAGGCCTATACCGATGAGGCGCTGTACCGCAAGGAACTGGACCGTTTTTTCTACAACGGGCACTGGTGTTATGTCGGCCTGGAGGCGGAGATTCCCAACGCGGGGGATTTCAAGCGCACGGTGATTGGCGAGCGTTCGGTGCTGCTGGTGCGTGACAAGGATGCTTCGATCCATGTGGTGGAAAACGTCTGCGCCCACCGGGGCATGGCGTTTTGCCGCGAGCGGCATGGCAACCGCGAGAGCCTGACCTGCCCGTACCACCAGTGGAACTACACCCTGTCCGGTGACTTGCAGGGTGTGCCGTTTCGGCGTGGCGTGAAGCAGGATGGCAAGGTCAATGGCGGCATGCCTGCGGACTTCAACCCGGCCGAGCATGGGCTGACCAAGCTCAAGGTGGCCACGCGTGGCGGCGTGGTGTTTGCGTCGTTTGACCACAGCGTGGAGCCGCTGGAGGAATTCTTGGGCCCCACCATTCTGGGTTACTTTGACCGGCTGTTCAATGGCCGCAAGCTCACCATCCTGGGCTACAACCGCCAGCGCATTCCAGGCAACTGGAAGCTGATGCAAGAGAACATCAAAGACCCGTACCACCCCGGCTTGCTGCACACCTGGTTCGTTACCTTTGGGCTCTGGCGTGCGGACAACAAGTCCCAACTGCTGATGGATGCGCAGCACCGCCATGCGGCGATGGTCTCGACCCGTGGCGCGGCGGGCAAGGCGGCGGATGTGACGCAGGTGTCCAGCTTCAAGGCGGGCATGGAGCTGAACGACCCGCGCTTTCTCGACATTGCGCAGGAGGACTGGTGGGCGGGCCCGGCCCCCGCAGCCAGCGGGGAGGGCGCTGCGGCGCCGAGCGCGGGGGCGTCGGTGCCAACGGCGGTGATGATGACTGTGTTCCCCAGCGTGATCTTTCAGCAGCAGGTCAACAGCGTGTCCACGCGCCACATCCAGCCCGATGGCAAGGGGGCTTTTGATTTTGTGTGGACGCATTTCGGCTTTGAGGACGACAGCGAGGAGATGACGCAGCGCCGCCTGCGCCAGGCCAATCTGTTCGGCCCGGCGGGCTTTGTGTCGGCCGACGATGGAGAGGTGATCGAGTGGTCGCAAGAAGGCTTTGAGACCAAGCCCGCGCACCGCACGCTGGCCGAGCTGGGCGGGCGCGATGTGGGCGATACAGACCACATGGTGACCGAGACGCTGATCCGGGGCATGTACGAATACTGGCGCAAGGTGATGGAGGCGGAGGCTTGACCATGATGGACTTCCAGACCTACTTCGAACTGAACCAGCTCTACGCCCGCTACGCCCGCGCACTTGACGCAGCGGACTGGGAGGCGTGGCCTGAATTTTTCATCGACCACTGCGTGTACAAGCTGCAGCCGCGCGAGAACCACGAGCGCGGGTTTCCGCTGGCCACACTAGCGTTTGACAGCAAGGGCATGCTGAAAGACCGCGTCTACGGCATCCGCGAGACGCTGTTCCACGACCCCTACTACCAGCGCCATGTGGTGGGTGCGCCGCTGGTGCATAAGGTGGATGCAGATGGCCGCATCCACTGCGAGGCCAACTATGCGGTGCTGCGCACGCGCTTGTCGAAGGAGTCGACGGTGTTCAACGTGGGGCGCACGCTGGATGAGGTGGTGCCGACGCCCGAGGGCCTGAAGTTCGCATCGCGCCTCGTCGTCTACGACAGCGAGATGATCCCCAACTCGCTGATCTACCCCATCTGAGGAGCCGCCATGACGACGATGACGACAAACTGGATTGACGCCGCAGCGCGGGACGATGTGCCAGAGGATGACGTGATGGGCCTGGCCGTGGCCGGGCGCGACATTGCGCTGTATGGCGTGGGCGGCGAGGTGTTTGCCACCGACAACATCTGCACCCACGGCCATGCGCGCCTGTGCGATGGGTTTCTGGAGGGGCACGAGATCGAATGCCCTTTGCACCAGGGCAAGTTTGATGTGCGCAACGGCAAACCCACCTGCGCGCCGGTGACTGAGCCGCTGCGCAGCTACCCCGTGAAGATCGAGGGCGGCCGCGTGTGGCTGGCCCTGGACTGAACCTCTCAAGGAGCCCCCCATGACTGCCGAACGACCTGAGGTCGAGGCCGCCGCATTGCCGCATGAAGGCGCTAACGCCCACTCGGCCCACACCATCGTGATCGTCGGTGCGGGCCAGGCAGGCTGCTGGGCGGCGCAAGCGCTGCGCAGCGAAGGCTTTGCGGGCCGCGTGGTGCTGATCGGTGACGAATCCCATCCGCCGCATGAGCGGCCACCGCTGTCGAAGGCGGTGCTCTCGGGCGCAGCCGCGCCGGAGAGCACGCGCCTCATGAAACCCGAGGCCTTTGACGCCCTGGCGGTGCAATGGCGGCCCGGCGTGCAGGTGCGCCGCATTGACCGCGCTGCCAAGCAGGTGCTGTTGTCGGATGGCGCGGTGCAGCCCTACGACAAGCTCATCCTGTGCACCGGGGGGCGCGCCCGGCGGCTTGCCGTGCCGGGCGCAGACCAGGTGCCGCTGCACACGCTGCGCACCATTGAAGATGCGCAGGCGCTGGCCCCGGCCCTTCGGCCCGGCCGCAGTGTGGTGGTGGTGGTGGTGGGCGGTGGCTGGATCGGCCTGGAGGTGGCGGCCACCGCACGCCAGCAGGGCGCGGAAGTGGTGGTGGTGGAGACGCAAAGCCGCTTGTGTGAACGCTCTGTGCCTGCAGAGGTTTCGGCGTACCTGCTGGCGCTGCACCGCGCCCAGGGCGTGCGCGTGCTGCTGGGCGCGGGGGTGCGGGGCTTTGCCCGCGTTGCAGATGGCGCAGACGGCGCAGATATTCGCTCGGAGGTCTTGCTGGCCGATGGCAGCGCGCTGGCGTGCGACACCATCGTGCTGGGCGTTGGCCTGGTGCCCAACGACGAGCTGGCCCGCGAGGCGGGCCTGGCTTGCGAAGGTGGCGTGCTGGTCGATGCCCAATGCCGCACGTCCGACCCCCACATCCTGGCCGCAGGCGATGTGGCCGTGGCACCCAACCCCTGGGCGGGCCGCAGCCTGCGGCTTGAATCGTGGCAGAACGCGCAGGAGCAGGGCGTGGCCGCTGCGCGCTCGGCCCTGGGCCAGGCCGTGGACTACCAACCGTTGCCGTGGTTCTGGTCCGACCAGTACGGCATGAACTTGCAGATCTACGGCATGCCCACGCCTGCGCACCGCGTGGTGCAGCGCGGCGACCCGGCCAGCGGCAGCTTTGTGCTGTTCTACCTGGCGGGCGGTGTGGTGCAGGCCGCCGTAGGCGCCAACGCAGCGCGCGACCTGCGCTTTGCCCGCAGGCTGATCGAGCAGCGCAAGCCGGTGGATGCCGAGCGGCTGGCCGACTTGGGCACGCCGATGGCAAAGCTGTGACACAGCCCGCGCAGCGCTTCGACGGTGCTCAGCGTGAACGGCTCAGGGGAATGAATTTGATGGAGCGTCATTGAATTTGAAATGTCCGTTCTTGAAACATCCGTTCGGGCTGAGCTTGTCGAAGCCTTGCGCGGCGCTTCGACTGCGCTCAGCGTGAACGGCTTAAGCAGATGAATGCCGAACCTGCAGCACCACTACCAGCAATAGAAACAGCAAAAGGAAACCATCGATGACCGCAACCACATCAACCACTTACCTCTGGACCCCGCCCCCCGTCTATTCGCTGCCTGTGCGTGGCCGCAGCGAGCGCCTGCCTATCCACCGGCTGTTCTTTGTGGGCCGCAACTACCACGCGCATGCAGTCGAGATGGGGCGCCCGGTGGACAAGGCGGTGGAAGTGCCGTTCTATTTCACCAAGGCACCGTCCACGCTGGTCGAGTCTGGCGCGACCGTGGCCTACCCACCCGGCACCCAGAACTACCACCACGAAATGGAACTGGTGCTGGCCATTGGTGCGCCCGGTTTTCGTGTGAGCGAGGCCGATGCGCCCCGCCTTATCTATGGCTATGCCTGCGGCCTGGACATGACCCGCCGCGACCTGCAACTGGTGGCGCGCGACAAGGGCCGGCCTTGGGACCTGGGCAAGGATGTGGAGCAGTCGTCCGTGGTCTCCGAGATCGTGCCCATGCCGCAGGTGGTGCTGGGCCAGGGCGACCTGGAGCTGTCGGTCAATGGCGCTGTGCGCCAGAAGTCCGACCTGTCCAAGCTGATCTGGAACATCCCCGAGCTGGTTGCCGACCTGTCCAAGTTCTACCACCTGCAGCCGGGTGACCTGATCTTCACCGGCACGCCCGAGGGCGTAGGCCCCGTGCTGGCAGGCGACCGCATTGAAGGCCACATTGAAGGCGTGGGCAGCATCGTGCTCCACGTTGGCCCGGCGGAATAAGAAAAAACCACATCCAGGAGACAACCCACCATGACCACCGACCTCACGCCTTCCCCCGTGCGGCTGCACGCCGTTGCGGGCAAAGGCCAGCCCGAGCCGACGCCCGAGCTGGAGCAGCTGTACCGGGGCTTTGAGCAAGAGCTGCTGGTACCGCTCTGGACGCAGATTGGCGACCTGATGCCCCGCCAGCCCCAATCCAAGGCCGTGCCGCACTTGTGGCGCTGGGACCGCTTGAAAGCCCTGGCCGCACAGGCGGGCGCCATCGTGCCTGTGGGCCGGGGCGGGGAGCGCCGTGCGATTGCGCTGGCCAACCCGGCGCTGGGTGGGCGCCCCTTTGCCACGCCCACGCTGTGGGCCGCCATCCAGTACCTGATGCCTGGCGAAGACGCGCCCGAGCACCGGCACACGCAGCACGCGTTTCGTTTTGTGGTGGAAGGCGAGGGCGTGTGGACCGTGGTGAATGGCGATGCCGTGCGCATGTCGCGGGGCGACTTTCTGCCCCAGGCCGGCTGGAACTGGCATGCCCACCACAACGCTGCCACCGAGCCCATGGCCTGGATCGATGGTCTGGACATTCCGTTCTCGTACTACACCGAGAGCCAGTTCTTCGAAGTGGGGCGCGAGAAGCTCCCGCCTGCCGAGCGCACCTCCGCCGAGCGTTCTTATTCCGAAAGGCTGTGGGGCCACCCGGGCCTGCGCCCGGTATCGATGGTGCAGGCGCAGCCCGCCACGCCCCTGCTGGCCTACCGCTGGGTGGATACCGACCGCGCGCTGGCCGATCAACTGGCGCTGGAAGACGAAGGCCAGGCAGGCACGCTGAGCCCCGGACACGCTGCAGTGCGCTTTACCAACCCCACCACCGGCGCCGATGTGTTGCCCACGATGCGGACCGAAATGCACCGCGTGCGCGCGGGCGGCGCGACGCGGGTGCACCGCGAGGTGGGTTCGTCCGTGTTCCAGGTGTTTGACGGCAGCGGCACCGTTACGGTGGGTGAGCGCACCTGGCAGGTGGCGCGGGGCGACTTGTTTGTGGTGCCGTCGTGGCAGCCGTTCTCGGCCCAGGCATCGGCCGCTGGCGCGCTCGACCTGTTCCGCTTCAGCGATGCGCCGATTTTTGAGGCGCTGCACAGCCACCGTGTGCAAGTCACTGTTTGATCCATCACTCACCAACCGGATTCGGCTTTCATAAAACCAAGGAGACACCCCCCCATGCTGACCGCCATTCGTTCACAGATTTTGAGACCTGCCCTGGCGCTCTGCGCGCTGGCCCTTGTTGCCGCCGCGAGCGTGCCCGACGCCGTGGCGCAGACCTTCCCCGCCAAACCCGTTCGCTCCGTCGCGCCGTATTCGCCCGGCAGCGGCCCCGATGCGGTGATGCGCATCCTCAGCGAGCGCTTGTCGCGCAATTGGGGGCAGCAACTCGTCATTGACAACAAGCCGGGTGCCAACGGTTTCATCGCCATCGGCGATGCCAAGCGCGCAACGCCAGACGGCTACACGCTGCTGCAGGTGGACAACACGCACATGGCCCTGCAGCCGCATGTGTTCAAGCAGCTGCCCTATGACCCGACCAAAGATTTCGAGCCCGTCGCTCCGGTGTATTTCACGAACTTCTTTGTGGTGGTGGCGGCCAACTCGCCCTGGAAGGATGTGGGCGATCTGATCAAGGCGGCCAAGGCGGCGCCGGGCGACATCACCTACGGCTCCTGGGGCATCGGCAGCGTGGCCCATGTGGGCGCGGCGAGTCTGGAGGCAGCAACGGGCACGAAGATGATGCATGTGCCGTACAAGGACATGGGCAGCGTCTACACCTCTGTGGCCACGGGCGACATCAAGTGGGCGTTTGGCACGGCAGCGACGGCCGGGCCGATGTTCCAGGCCAAAAAGGTGAAGTTTCTGGCCCTGGCTGCGCCCCAGCGTCTGGCGGGTTTCACCGACATTCCGACCATGGGCGAAGCGGGCGGCCCGGCCGGGTTTGAAGTGAAGACCTGGGTGGGCCTGTTTTCGCCCGCAGGCACGCCCAAGGCCGTCATCGAGAAGATCAATGCCGACGTGGGCAAGGTGCTGGCCACTTCAGAGGTCAAGGAACGCCTGGCGACCTTCGGGTTTGAGCCTTACATCGGCCCGCCCGCTGAACTCACCAAGGCCATCGAACGCGATTCGCGCACGTTTGGTGAAGTCGTCAAGCGCGCCAAGATTGCCCTGGACTGACACAGGGACTGAAACAGAGACTGAGCATGAAACTCTATTCCTTCTTCCGCAGCGGAACCTCCCACCGCTTGCGCATTGCGCTCAATCTCAAGGCGCTGGCCTACGAGCAGGTGGCGGTTGATTTGCGGCGTGAGGAACATCTGGGCGATGCCTTCAAGGCCATCAACCCGCAGCAGTTGGTGCCCGTGCTGGAGGCCGACGAGCGTCTGATGATCCAGTCGCCCGCCATCATCGAGTGGCTCGAAGAGCGCTATCCCACCCCACCGCTGCTGCCCGGCGATGCAGGCGATCGCGCCCAGGTGCGCGCCTTGGCCGCCATCGTGGGCTGCGACATCCACCCCATCAATAACCGCCGCATTCTGGAGGCGCTGCGCCATCGCTTTGGTGCCGACGAGGCTGCTGTGAACGACTGGTGCGGCACCTGGATCAGCGCGGGCTTTGATGCCATCGAGGCGCTGTTGTCGAAGGACTCGCATCGCGGTGATTTCTGCTTTGGCAGCACCCCCACGCTGGCCGATGTGTACCTGGTGCCGCAGGTGGAGAGCGCGCGCCGCTTCAAGGTGGACGTGTCGCGCTGGCCGCTGGTGCAGGCGGTGGACACAGCCTGCGCGCAACTGGAGGCGTTCCGCAAGGCGGCGCCCAGTGCGCAGCCGGATGCGGGCTGAGCTTGTCGAAGCCCCTCGCGGCGCTTCGACCGCGCTGAGTGAGCGGTTCAAGTGGATTCAGACGACTCCAAGAACCTCATTCCGTTTCCAAATCATTCGTGTCTAGGCGCGAAGCCGCAGACAGTGCTGTAGCACGGCAAGGCGAAGCAACAACGACACGGATGATTTGGAGACGGAATCAGTCGCCCTGCATGTAAAAAGCCTCGGCATGGAGGTGAGCCGCCTCCAGGCCTTTGCCCAGCGCCAGCAGTGTGGTGGTTTCCACCATCGGCGGCGATCCGCACAGATACGCCTGCCAGCCTTGCAGGCTCGCATGGTCCTGCTCGATGGCCTGGGTCACCAGCCCGCGCCGCTGCGTGGCAGGGTCGGCGCCCGAGGCCACCACCACATGCACCTGCAGGGCCGGGTGCACGCTGCGCAAATGGTCCAGCCACGCCAGGCCATACAGCTCGCGCGGCGAGCGCAGGCCGAAGTACAGGTGAATGGGGTTGCGCATGCCCGCAGCCACTGCGCCGCGCACCACCGACAGCACCGACGCCAGCCCGGTGCCCCCAGCCACGCACAGCATGGGCCCCGTGTGCTGTTGGCGCAGATACGCCGCACCCAGCGGCCCACTGACCTTGACCTTGTCCCCCACCTTGAGCTGCCCGGCGATGTAGCCGCTGACCCGGCCCTGGGGCATGAGCTGTATGTGGAACTCCAGCAGCTGTTCGCCCGGCAGGTTTGCCATGGAGTAGGGGCGCACATGCGTCGGCGTGAACCCCAGCTGCACGTACTGGCCTGGTGAAAACGCAATCGGTTTTGCCACCTTGAGCAGCAGGCGCCGGATGTCTGCCGCCAGTGGCTCGATGGCCACCACGGTGGCCTTGGCCACGCGCGCACGGTGCACCACGGCTTCGCCGGGGGCGGGTATTTCGATGGTGCAGGGCTCGGTCACATAGGTCTGGCAAGCCAGCACGGCACCGTCCACGCCGTCCAGCGGGCGCTGCTGCTCGCGCCCGCCATCGAGCACCTCACCCGACAGCACCCGGCAGCGGCAGATTCCGCAGCGCCCAGAAAGGCACGAATACGACATCGGAACCTGCGCTGCGCGCAGGGCGTCGAGCAGGTTCACGCCGGGCTCGGCGCGGATCACGCGGTTAAGCGGCCGAACGAGGATGTCCATGGCGGGCTGCGTTCGATTTCATCCAGCCCATTGTGCCCACGAAAGCGCCTGCGAATCACTGGCTGCAATACCATCGCCACTTCATATCACCCGAGCTGATGGAGTCGCGATGGAGCTATCGGATATCGACCTGAACCTGCTGGTGCTGTTTCAGCAACTCATGGTCGAGCGGCGCGTGTCGAAAGTGGCCGACAACCTGGGGCTGACGCAGCCTGCGGTGAGCAACGCGCTGGCCAAGCTGCGGCGCATTTTTGGCGACGAGTTGTTCTTGCGCACCTCGGGCGGCATGGTGCCCACGCCTTTTGCCGAGCAACTGGGCGAATCCGTGGGCTATGCGCTGGGCATGATCCACAGCGGGCTGAACCAGCGCACACAGTTCACGCCCGCAACGCTCAAGCGCACCATCACCATCGGCATGACAGACATTGGCGAGATCGTTTTTTTGCCCGCGCTGCTGGAGCGCCTGGGGCGGGAGGCGCCGGGCGTCACGCTGAACACCGTGCGCAACAACGCGGCCCATCTGCGCGAAGACATGGAGGCTGGCAAGGTGGACCTGGCCATCGGCCTGCTGCCGCAGCTGAAAGCCGGGTTCTTCCAGCGGCGGCTGTTTCGCCAGCGTTATGTGTGCCTGTTCCGAAAGGGCCATGCGCTGGACCGGCCCAAGCTGCTGCTGTCGGACTACAAAGCGGCAGAGCACCTGGTGATCGTGTCGGCGGGCACGGGGCACGGCAAGGTGGACGAGCTGATCCAGAAGGCCGGCATCGACCGCCTGGTGCGGCTGAGCGTGCCGCACTTTGTGAGCGTGGGCCACATCCTCCAAAGCACGGCGCTGGTGGCGACGGTGCCCGAGCGGCTGGCGCTCAAGTTGGTCGAACCCTTTGGCCTGGTGCTGCGCACGCACCCCGTCAAACTGCCTGACGCGCCCATCAGCGTGTTCTGGCACGCCAAGGTGCACCGCGAGCCGGTGAACCAATGGCTACGCAGCATGGTGTTTGAATTGTTTGGGGGCGATGGCTCCGCAGGGGGTGGTCTGTCGTGATCTGCGGGCGGGGCTTGCGGCACAAGCCAGACTGCACCACCGGTCCTGTGAGAACATTGCTATATTATTTATAGCGTTTTGCGCTTGTCAGTAGGGCGGTAGAGCCTGTTTTTGCATGAATCCGCCATGGCCCCCGAGGGAGGTTGGGTCGTACTTGCCATGCAACGCTGCTCAATACACCAGCCTCTCCGGCCGAATCTCCTGCAGGATGGTCGTGGCAATCTCTTCAATGGACTTGGTGGTGGTGGACAACCACCGGATGCCTGCGCGGCGCATCATGGCCTCGGCTTCGGAGACCTCCATGCGGCAGTTCTCCAGGCTGGCGTAGCGCGAATTGGGGCGACGCTCGGCGCGGATCTCGGCCAGGCGGTCGGGGCTGATGGTCAGGCCAAAGATCTTGCTGCGAAACGGCACCAGGGCAGGGGGCAGTTGGCGGCGTTCGAAGTCCTCGGGGATCAGCGGGTAGTTGGCGGCTTTCAGGCCACATTGCATGGCCAGGTACAGGCTGGTGGGCGTTTTGCCGCTGCGGCTCACGCCCACCAGGATCACGTCGGCACCTGCCAGGTCGCGGTTGCTTTGGCCGTCGTCGTGCGCCAGGCTGAAGTTGATGGCCTCAATCCGGTCTGTGTATTCCTTGCTGCGGCTCACGTCGCTGAAGCGCCCCACGCGGTGGTGCGACTTGATGCCCAGCTCCTGCTCCAGCGGGTGGACGAAGGTGCCAAACATATCGAGCAGCATGCCCTTGCAGCCGTCCTGGATGACCTTGAGCACTTCCATGTTGACCAGCGTGGTGAAGACGATGGGCTTTTTGCCCTCGACTTCTCCGGTGTGGTTGATCTGCCGCACGGCCTGGTGGGCCTTGTCCACGGTGTCGATGAAGGGCAGGCGCACATGGCGCGGCTTCATCTCGAATTGGGCCAGGATGGCGTTGCCGAAGGTTTCGGCAGTGATACCGGTGCCGTCAGAGACAAAAAATACGGTGCGCGAGTGCATGGAGGCCCTTTTTTGGATGCGGTTTGCGCCAGACGGGTGGACACCACGAAAAAGTGGAGGCACCCCCGTTTTGCGTCAGTCGCGTGAAAGCGTCAGCCCGTTGCCAGATGCTCGGGCCTACAATTGTCACAATTATCCAATTCTCACCATGCACCGCGTCGGCCCACAACCACAACGACAAAGCCTCAGGCCGTGCATGGCCGCCTGCCAGGAGCCATCCAGGGCCCGGCACGCAGACCCGGTTTCAACTTCTGGAGCTTTCCCATGTCTGCACTTTTCAGCCCGACCGCCCTGGTCGTACCGTTTGAAAACCTGAGAATGACCGATGTCGAGGCCGTTGGCGGTAAAAACGCCAGCCTCGGCGAGATGATCTCCCAGCTGCCGCAGGGCGTGCGTGTGCCCACGGGCTTTGCCACCACCGCCCACGCGTTCCGCGAGTTCCTGGCCTATGACGGCCTGGCCGACCGCATCAGCGCCAAGCTCAAGAGCCTGGACACCGAAGACGTGCGCGCCCTTGCACAAGTCGGTGCAGAAATTCGCGCGATGGTCGAGGCCCAGCCCTTCCCGGCCGACCTGCAAAAGGCCATTGCCGACGAATTTGCCAAGCTGAGTGCTGGCAACCCCGCCGCCTCGTTTGCCGTGCGCTCCTCCGCCACGGCCGAGGATTTGCCCGACGCATCGTTTGCCGGCCAGCAGGAAACCTTCCTGAACGTGGTGGGCATCGACGAAGTCATGCACAAGATGAAGGAAGTGTTCGCGTCGCTGTACAACGACCGCGCCATTTCCTATCGCGTGCACAAGGGCTTCGAGCACGATGTGGTGGCCCTGTCGGCCGGTGTGCAGCGCATGGTGCGCTCCGACCTTGGCGCTGCCGGCGTGATGTTCACCATCGACACCGAATCCGGCTTTGAAGACGTGGTCTTCATCACCAGCAGCTACGGCCTGGGCGAAACCGTGGTGCAGGGCGCTGTGAACCCCGATGAGTTCTACGTGCACAAGCCCATGCTCCAGGCCGGCAAGAAGGCGCTGATCCGCCGCAACCTGGGCAGCAAGCTGATCCAGATGGTGTTCTCCAGCGCGGAAGAAAAAGCCGCCAGCGGCAAGCTGGTCAAGACCGTGGATGTGCCCACCGAGCAGCGCAACCGCTACTCGCTGACCGACGCAGACGTGGAGCAACTGGCGCGCTACGCGCTGGTGATCGAGCAGCACTACGGCCGCCCCATGGACATCGAGTGGGGCAAGGACGGCACCGACGGCCACCTCTACATCCTGCAGGCCCGGCCCGAGACCGTGAAGAGCCAGGCCAAGGGCCAGGCCGAGCTGCGCTACAAGCTCAAGGGTCATGGCACCGTGCTGGCCGAGGGCCGCGCCATTGGCCAGAAGATCGGCACCGGCCCGGTGCGCCTGGTGCACAACATTTCCGAGATGGACAAGGTCCAGCCCGGCGATGTGCTGGTCACCGATATGACCGACCCCAACTGGGAGCCCGTGATGAAGCGCGCCAGCGCCATCGTCACCAACCGCGGCGGCCGCACCTGCCACGCCGCCATCATTGCGCGCGAGCTGGGCATCCCGGCCGTGGTCGGCTGTGGCGACGCGACCGAGCGGCTGAAGGACGGCACGCTGGTCACGGTGAGCTGCTCCGAGGGCGACACGGGCAAGATCTATGACGGCCTGCTTGAAACCGAAGTGACCGAAGTGCAGCGCGGCGCGATGCCCCCCATCAAGACCAAGATCATGATGAACGTGGGCAACCCCCAGCTGGCCTTTGACTTCTGCCAGCTGCCCAACGAAGGCGTGGGCCTGGCCCGGCTGGAGTTCATCATCAACAACAACATTGGTGTGCACCCCAAGGCCATCCTGGACTACCCCCAGATCGATGCCGACCTGAAGAAGGCCGTGGAGTCCGTGGCCCGTGGCCATGCCAGCCCCAGGGCGTTCTATGTGGACAAGGTCGCCGAAGGCGTGGCCACTATTGCCGCCGCCTTCTGGCCCAAGCCCGTCATCGTGCGCCTCTCGGACTTCAAGTCCAACGAATACCGCAAGCTGATCGGCGGCAGCCGCTATGAGCCCGAGGAAGAAAACCCGATGCTCGGCTTCCGTGGCGCCGCCCGCTACATCAGCGAAGACTTCGGCGAAGCCTTTGCCATGGAGTGCGAGGCGCTCAAGCGCGTGCGCAACGACATGGGCCTGACCAACGTGCAGGTGATGGTGCCGTTTGTGCGCACGCTGGGCCAGGCCGAGCGCGTGACCAAGCTGCTGGCCACCCACGGCCTGCAGCGTGGCAAGGACGACCTCAAGGTCATCATGATGTGCGAAGTGCCCAGCAACGCCATCCTGGCCGAGCGCTTCCTGGAGTTCTTCGACGGCTTCTCCATTGGCTCCAACGACCTGACCCAGCTTACCCTGGGCCTGGACCGCGACTCGGGCCTGGAGCTGCTGGCGCAGGACTTCGACGAGCGCGACCCCGCTGTGGAAGCACTGATCCACCAGGCCATCAAGGCCTGCCTGGCACAGGGCAAGTACATCGGCATCTGCGGCCAGGGCCCCAGCGACCACCCTGACTTTGCGCAGTGGCTGGCCAAGGAAGGCATCTCGTCGATCTCGCTCAACCCCGACAGCGTGATCGCCACCTGGCAGCAACTGGCAGGCTGACGCACCGACCGGGCTGCCATGTGCCGACTGCACCACCCGCCACTGCGTCCGTGATGCCGTGCCTGTGATGCAGCCCCCGCAGCAGCCCCCGCGTTCTGTCGACATCGAGTTGGCGGGGCCTTTTCCGCCCGATCTGCACGATGTGCGGCACCTGAAGCTCAAGGCCGGCTTGCTGCTGCTGTGGGCACTGGTGTCGTTTGGTGCCACCTACTTCGCCCGGGACCTGCAAGTGCTGGTATTTGGCGGCTGGCCCCTGGGCTACTGGATTGCAGCGCAGGGGGCTGTGCTGGTGTTCATTGGCATCGTGGTGGGCTATGGCTGGGCCATGAACCGCTTCGAACGGCAGGATGCGGAGCGCCTCGCAGCGGATGCCGCAGCCCTTTCGGACGACGCGGACCGCCCCCACGGCTGACCATGGCTGAAAACAATTCTTCCGACACCGACCGGGCCTATCTGTGGCGGTTGCACCGCATCCTGGCGCTGTATGTGGCCGGGGTGCTGGCCTTTCTGGCGCTGATGACCTGGGCAGAGCGCCAGGGGCTTTCGCGGCACTGGATCGGGCCCATTTTTCTGTTCCTCACGGTGATGGTCTACGCGGGCATCGGTGTCTATGGCCGTACCACCGACCCCGAGGAATACTACGTGGCGGGTCGGCGCATTCCGCCCATGTACAACGGCATGGCGGCGGCGGCAGACTGGATGAGTGCCGCATCGTTCATCAGTCTGTCGGGGGCGCTCTACCTGCAGGGTTTTTCCGGCACACCGGGGCAGGCCGGGGGGCTGGCCTATCTGCTGGGATGGACGGGAGGCTTTTGCCTGGTGGCGATGCTGATCGCGCCGCACCTGCGCGCCATGGGCCTGTACACCGTGCCCGATTTTTTCCATGTGCGTTTTGGTGGCCGGTGGCCGCGCGTGATTGCAGCGCTGGCCGCCGTGTTGTGTTCTTTCACGTATGTGGTGGCGCAGATTTACGGCGTGGGGCTGATCGCTTCGCGCCTGACGGGCGTGCAGTTCGAGATCGGCATCATGCTGGGCCTGGGCGGGGTGCTTTTGTGCTCCTTCCTAGGCGGCATGCGCGCAATCACCTGGACGCAGGTGGCGCAATATGTGGTGCTGCTGCTGGCGTTTTTGATTCCGGTGTCCTGGCTGGCCTACAAGCAGTTGGGCAACCCCTTGGCGCCGCTGGTGTATGGCGCGCAGATCAGCAAGATCGCCGACCTGGAAGCACAGCTGCTTGACTCCCCCGCAGAACACCAGGTAGTGCAGACCTATCTGCGGCGCGCCCAGGATTTTGAGGCGCGGCTGCGTGATGTGGAAGGCGCTCTGGAGCGTGAGCGCGAGAAAGGGCGCGAGCGCATCCGTGCGCTGCGTGCCCAGAATGCCGATGTGGGCCAGATCGTCACCGCCAGCCGTGAGCTGGCAGCCCTGCCGCGCGACGCGGCAGCGGCGCGCGAACGCTGGACCCGCGAAATGCGCGAGAACTACGAGCGTGCGCGCCCCCTGGGCGGCTTGCCCCTGCACAGCCAGGCGTATGTGGGTGACCCGCAGGGCACGCCCGACGAACAACGCGACTACGAGCTGACGCGCCGCAACTTCCTGGCGCTCATGTTCTGCCTGATGGTGGGCACGGCAGGCTTGCCGCACCTGCTCACGCGCTACTACACCTCGCCCACGGTGTCGGCGGCGCGGGCGTCGGTGGCGTGGTCGCTGTTTTTCATCGCCTTGCTGTACCTGAGCGCGCCTGCGCTGGCAGTGCTGGTGAAATTTGAGGTCATGCAAAACCTGGTGGGCAGCAGTTTCGAGGCACTGCCCACCTGGATGGCCCAGTGGGCACGGGTGGACAGCTCACTGTTGTCTGTGGAAGATGTGAACGCTGACGGCATTGTGCAGTTTGGCGAAATCCGACTGGGTGCCGACCTCATCATGTTGGCCACGCCGGAACTGGGAGGCTTGCCCTATGTGGTGTCGGGCCTGGTGGCGGCCGGTGGGCTGGCGGCGGCGCTGTCTACCGCTGACGGGCTGCTGCTCACCATCAGCAACGCCCTGGTGCGCGACCTGTATTTTCAGGATGCAAAGCGCCAGGCGTCGCCGGAGCAGCGCGTGATTTTGAGCAAATTTGCCTTGCTGGCCGTGGCCCTGTCGGCCGCATTTGTGGCGGCGCTCAAACCCTCCGAGATTCTGCCGATGGTGTCGGCGTCGTTCTCGTTGGCGGCTTCGGCCTTTGTGCCGGTGATGGTGCTGGGCATCTTCTGGCGTGGCACCACGCGGCAGGGGGCGGTGGCGGGCATGCTGGCAGGGCTTGGCGTGGCGGTGTATTACCTGCTGTCGCATGTGCCCGCCATGCGTGCGCTGCCCGGCTGGATGCTGGCAGACGGGCTGTGGTTTGGCATCCAGCCCGTCTCGGCCGGGGTGTTTGGCGTGCCTACCGGCTTGGTGGTGACGGTGGCGGTGAGCTGGCTGACCCGGCCCGCACCGGCGCTGCCGCGCATCCGGTCCGAGATGTAGGGGGGTTTTGGCGGCGGGCGGGAGTGCCTGGCCCGTATGCCTGCAAGGGGTTGTGCGCAAACCCCGATTACCGAGCCTGCGCAAACGTGAGAGTCTGGGGCGTAAAAGCTTACCTGTCGGGGTGAGCTTCGGTCACACCACAATGGTTCAACTCAAGGAGATTCATGGTTCTCGTCAAAACGCAGGCAGGGCAGGAAGCGCTCAAGGATCGGCGCGGTAGCCTCAGCTCACGCTAGCGCTCGGCTTTTATTCTCTTTGACGGAAAGCGCTCTACAGGCGAAATTCTGGCGGCCACGGCAACCATGGGGATCACGCAGGAGGATGTCCAGGCCATGATTGCGCAGGGACTGCTGGCTCCGCTGCCGGGGCAGTCTCTGCCTGCAGCTGTTGCCACCCCGCATGATGCGACGGCAGAGCCTGCAGCGGCCACCGATCTGGGTACGGTGGCATCGCCGCTGGAGGGCTCCGGGCGCTCACCCAAGGAGCGTTACCAGGCGGCCTACCCGATCGCCACCGAACTGACAGCGGGGCTGGGGCTGCGTGGGTTCCGGTTGAATCTGGCGGTGGAAGGGGCGGGCAGCTTTGAGGATCTGGCGGCGCTGGCGCCCAAGATCCGCGAGGCGGTGGGTGACGCCAAATTCAAGCGGCTGGACGAAGCGCTTTTTGATTGAGGCGCCCGGATCCTCTCCCCCGAGAGGCGCACCAGTTTCACGCGTGAAGTGCTGGCACAAAAAAGCGGCCTCTAGGCCGCTTTGTGTTTGGTGCGTCACAGGGCGCAGTGCTCAGCGGCCGACCTTGAGCAGTTCCACATCGAACTTGAGCGTGGCGTTCGGTGGAATCACGCCGCCCGCGCCGCGTGCACCGTAGCCGAGGGCGGCAGGAATGATCAAGGTGCGCTGGCCACCGATCTTCATGCCTTGCACGCCTTCGTCCCAGCCCTTGATGACCATGCCCGCGCCCAGCGAGAACTCGAAGGGGTCGTTGCGGTCGCGGCTGGAGTCGAACTTGGCACCTTGCTCGCCGTTGTTGTAGAGCCAGCCGGTGTAGTGCACCGACACGTTCTGGCCCTTGGTGGCTTCGGCGCCTTCGCCCACGGTGGTGTCTTCGTATTGCAGGCCGGATGCGGTGGTGGTCAGTGCCATGGGTGAAATTCCTTGTTTGCTATTAAAAAGAGAGCTGGTAGCGCTTGATGGTTAAGCGCTAGCAGCATTTTTGACCCCTATTTTAACGAAAGCCCCGCGCGGAGTTCCGGCGGGGCTTTTCCCTGAGTGGGGCGGGTGAGCTGTTTGGCGTCAGGCTTTTTTGGCGCGGCCAGCGACCCAACGGGTGGCGAAGGCCTGAACGTCCGACAGGCGCTTGAGCAGGTCGGCGCCCGAGGGGGTGACGGTGTAGCCGTCGCTGCCGTGGTCTACAAAACCGGCTTCGCGCAGTTCCTTGATGCGGGTGTTGAGCGTATTGGGGGTGATGCCCCCCACGCTGTCCTGCAGCAGGCGGAAGGTCTGGGGGTGACCGTCCTTCAGGGCCCACAGCACGCGCAGTGCGTAACGGCATTCGAGCCGCTCGAACAACTGGTTGATGGCGGCATTTTCTTTGGAGCTCATGGACGCTTCTCCTCGCGCAAGTGTTGGATCAAATATTCATTCGGGTGGGCGAATGCCGGGCCCGGTGATGCGCTGAGACTATAGCGCGGAACCCATTTTGCTACAAGTTTGGTAGCTCAGAACGCACACCACACATGCGCTACACCCCGAAAAACCTGTGTTACAAGTCAAACTGTTGCGGTAGGGCCACGGTTCTAGGAGCCTGTAGGACTTGGAGCGTCGAAAGCGAAAACTGGCCCCAGCGAGGACAGTTTTTGCCGGATTTGCAGCCCCATAGCCCGGCTATGGGGCAAAAAAGGCGGTGTTCTCGAAGAGCGGCGAAGCCAAAAATGGACCGCTGCGGTCCATTCGCATGCCTGACAGGCTCCTAGACGGTCATTCCTGACGGCCCAGCCTTGCCAGGTGGCTGACCAGCAACTGTGCGGCCGGGGCCAGCATCTGGGCGCTGCGGTAACAGATGGCGAAGCGCCGTCGGGCCCAAGGGTCGCTCAGTGGAACCACCCGGATGGGCGCAGTCTGGGCAAAAGGCAGGGCCACCTCGCGCGGCACGACACTGATGGCCAGGTTGGCCCGCACCACCCGCAGTGCTGCATCGAAGTTGGACACCAGCACCCGGTGCGCCAGCATCTTCCCCTCCACGGCCGCAGCGCGTGCCAGCAACACCTGCACGGCGCTCAGTGCGGGCATGCTGACGAATTCATGGTCCAGCACGTCGGCAAAACGCACGCTCTGGTGCTGGGCCACCGGGTGCAGCGCATGGGCCACCACGGCCAGGTGGTCGGTACGGTAGCCGCAGGTTTCCAGGCCTGTAAGGTCGGCCGCGTCCCAGCAGATGCCGATGGAGGCACTGCCGTCGCGGATGCCCTGTACGACGTCCGGGCTCACGCGCTCCTCCAGGCTTACCTGGATGTCGCGGTGCGCCGGGTCTTGCAGAAAAGCGGCCACGTCGTCTGCCAGTGATTCGGCCATCACCGAGGCCGTGACCAGCATGCGCACATGGCCCCGCGTGCCGGTGGCATAGGCCGCCATGTCGCGTTCAATCTGGCCCACGCTGGCCAGCATGGTGCGCGCGTGCTCCAGCAGGGTTTCGCCCGCCGGGGTGGGCACCACGCCACGGCGTTTGCGCAGTAGCAGCGCCGTGCCCACCGTGTCTTCCAGCTGCGCCAGCCGCTTGCTGATGGCCGAGCCCACGATGGACTCCTGCTCGGCCACGCGCGCGATGCTGCGCTGCTCGCACACGGCGGCAAAGAGGCGCAGGGTCTGCAGGTCCAGGTCGCGCATGAGCTTGTCTCCAGGTGTTTGATATTCCTGTTTGGAATCATATGGCTTCCAAAATGTATTTTCTGATTCTGTTGGGAATTTCTAGAATCGACGGCAGAACACCACCCGCCGGAGACAACGCAGTGCTTACCCCCTCTACCGCTTCCACCACCCCGGCGCGTGCCACCGTCCGCGAAGTGGGTCTGCGCGACGGCCTGCAAAGCATTGCCACCGTGGTCTCCACCGCGCACAAGATCGAATGGCTCAACGCCGCCTACGCCGCCGGCCAGCGCGAGATCGAGGTGGGCTCCTTCGTGCCCGCCCGGCTGCTGCCCCAGCTGGCCGATACGGCCGAGGTGCTGGCCCACGCCAAAACCCTGCCGGGCCTGGTGGCCTCGGTGCTCGTGCCCAACTACAAAGGCGCCGAACGCGCGCTGGAGCAGGGCGCTGACTTGATGGTGGTGCCCTTGTCTGCCAGCCACGCCCACAGCCTGGCCAACCTGCGCAAGACGCCCGACGAGGTGGTGGCCGAGGTGGCCCACATCCGCGCGCTGCGCGATGCCAGCGGCAGCCGCACATTGATCGAAGGTGGCGTGGGAACGGCCTTTGGTTGCACCTTGCAGGGCGAGGTGGCCGAGAGCGAGGTGCTGCGCCTGATGCAAGCGCTGCTGGATGCGGGCGCCGACCGCGTGAGCCTGGCCGACACCGTGGGCTATGCCGACCCGGCCTCGGTCGCCCGCCTGTTTGGCAAAGCGCGTGCGCTGGTGGGCGACCGCCTGGCCTGCGCGCACTTCCACGACACGCGCGGCATGGGCCTGGCCAATGTGGTTGCCGCCTGGCAGGCAGGCATCACGCGCTTTGACGCCTGCCTGGCCGGCATTGGCGGCTGCCCGCACGCGCCGGGCGCCAGCGGCAATGTCACCACCGAAGACCTGGTGTTCATGCTGGAGCGCATGGGCGTTGCCACCGGCATCGATGTGACTGCGCTGCTCGCGCTGCGCCAGCGCGTGGCCGGATGGCTGGCGGGCGAGACCCTGCATGGCACCCTCTGGCAGGCCGGGCTGCCGCAGAATGCCGCACCTGCAGTGCTGCGCGAAGCAGCAACGGCCTGAACCCCTTTCTGAACGCTCTGAACATGCACGACACATCCCCCCCTCTCTCGTCCCCCCGCCTGCCGCTCGAAGGCCTGCGCGTGGTGGAGTTCACCCACATGGTCATGGGCCCCACCTGCGGCATGGTGCTGGCAGACCTGGGTGCCGAGGTCATCAAGGTCGAGCCCGTGGACGGCGACCGCACGCGCCACCTGCTGGGTGCGGGCGCGGGCTTTTTCCCCATGTTCAACCGCAACAAGAAGAGCATCGCGCTCGACCTGCGCAGCCCCGAGGGCCTGGCGGCAGCGCGCAAGCTCGCGGCATCGGCCGATGTGGTGGCGCAGAACTTCAAGCCCGGCGTGATGACCAAATACGGCCTGGACTACGCGGCGCTGAGCCAGCTCAACCCGCGCCTCATCTACGTCAACCACACCGGCTTTTTGCCCGGCCCGTACGAGCACCGCACAGCGCTCGACGAAGTGGTGCAGATGATGGGCGGCCTGGCCTACATGACTGGCCGCCCCGGCGACCCGCTGCGCGCGGGCAGCAGCGTGAACGACATCATGGGCGGCATGTTCGGCGCGATTGGCGCGATGGCGGCGCTGATGCAGCGCGGCATCACCGGGCGGGGGCAGGAGGTGGACTCGGCCCTGTTCGAGAACAACGTGTTCCTGGTCGGCCAGCACATGATGCAGTACGCCGTCACCGGCAAACCTGCGGCCCCCATGCCCGACCGCATTTCGTCCTGGGCCGTGTACGACGTGTTCAGCGTGAAGGACGGCGGACAGATCTTTTTGGCCGCCGTGAGCGACGCGCAGTGGCAGACCTTCTGCGATGCCATGGGCTATGCCGACCTGAAGGCCGACACCGGCCTGGCCACCAACAACGACCGCGTACGCGCCCGCCCCACGCTGATGCCCGTGCTGCGCGAGCGGCTGGCGCAGCATACGGCCGATGAACTGGCGGCCATCTTCGAGCGCCACGGCCTGCCGTTTGCACCCATCCGCCGGCCTGAAGAGCTGTTTGACGACCCGCACCTGCAAGCCACCGGTGGCCTGGCCGACATCACGCTGCCTGACGGCGAGCGCGCGGGCCAGACGGCGCAGATCACGCTGATGCCGCTGCGCATGGCGGGCCAGCGGCTCGATGTGCGCTGCGATCCGCCCCGCCTGGGCCAGCACACGGCCGAGCTGCTGCAGGGCCTGGGCTACACGGCCGATGAGGTGGCAGCGTTGCACGCCGCCGGGGCCATCGCCTGATTTTTAGAAACCATCCCCGGGCATAGCAATGTGGCGCAGACCACCGCCCAGGGTTCCCTGACCACGACCGGAGACAAACCCATGCCACGCACCACCACTGCCCCCGCTTCACCCCACGACACGCCTTCCGCCCGCAGCGTGCTCACGCGCCGCCAGGCCCTCGCCACCGGCGCCGCCGCGCTGGGGGCCGTGGCCTGGGGCCTGCCCCGCCTGGCCCGTGCCCAGGGTGATGGCAAGCCGCTGCGCGTGATCCTGCCGCTGTCGGCGGGCTCGGGGGCCGACGGCGCCATCCGTGCCATCAGCACCAGCCTGGCCAAGGCGCTGGGCCAGCCCGTGGTCATCGAGAACCTGCCGGGCGCGGGCGGCATCACCGGCACCACGCAGATCGTGCGGGCGCCCAAGGACGGCTCGGTGATCGGCGTGGTGTCCAACAACCACGTGGTCAACCCCAGCGTGTACAAGAACATTCCATTCGACTCGCTCGCCGACATCACGCCCATCACCATCCTTGGCGCCACGCCCTTTGTGCTGGTGGCCCACCCCTCGGTGCCCGTCAAGACCGTGCAGGAGCTGATCGCGCTGGCCAGGGCCAAACCCGGCGTCCTCAACTACGGCTCGTCGGGCAACGGCACCATCCTGCACCTGGCAGCAGCCATGTTCGTGGACCAGGCCAAGGTGTCGATCCAGCACATTCCCTACAAGGGCATGGGCCCGCTCATGAACGATGTGCTGGGCGGCCAGGTGCAGTTGGCCGTGGTGGCGGTAGCGCCTGCGGCAGCGCACATCAAGTCGGGAGCGCTGCGCGCCCTGGGCTTGACCACGGCCAGCCGCGTGCCGTCGTTGCCCGGTGTGCCCACCATTGCGGAGCAGGGCTTGCCGGGCTACGAGCTTGACGGCTGGATCGCCCCGGTGGGGCCTGCCGGCCTGCCCAAGGCCGAGCTGCAACGCCTGTACGCCGCCTTCAAGGCCGCGATGGAAATGCCCGAGGCGCGCGATGCGCTCATCGCCCAGGGCTACGAAATCAAGCTTACCCCTCCGGAGCCAGCAGCCGCGTTCTTTCGATCCGAGGTGGCGCGCATGGCGCAGGTCGTGAAAAACGCCCACGTGACGATGGATTGACGCGGGGCTGCGATGCGCGGCGCGTGGGTTGCCCGAAGGGCGTAATCCTGCGTCGCCCGCACGAAGTCGTCTGCCGGGTCAGGCTGCGCTCGGTCGAGTCGAAATTTGAAGATTTTTGGGCGTTAGCGCTTATGTGACAAGCGCTGGTAGCTATGTTTTTTATAGCTATTCATCAACCCTGCGGTGCCGTCAGGGCGCGCTGCCCTGCCGGGTGGTGGTGAAGGTTCTGAAGCTGCGGCTGCTGGTGGCGCAGGCGGAACACCTCCACGGCCTCCACCAGCTGGCGGGCCTGGCCGCTCAGACTGCCGGCGGCGGCGGCGCTTTCTTCCACCAGGGCAGCGTTTTGCTGGGTGGTTTCATCCATGCGCACGATGGCCTGGGTGACGCGTAGCATGTCGGCGGTCTGGGCCGCGCTCGCCTGGCTGATCTCGTCCATGAGCGCGCTCACGCCCTGGATGGACGAGACGACTTCACCCATGGTGCTGCCCGCGTTGCGGGCGAGGTCAGAGCCGGCCTGCACGCGCTCCACGCTGGTCTGGATCAGCGCCTTGATCTCGCGCGCGGCGCTGGCACTGCGGGTGGCCAGGTTGCGCACCTCGCTGGCCACCACGGCAAAGCCGCGTCCTTGCTCGCCGGCGCGGGCTGCTTCCACGGCAGCATTGAGCGCCAGGATGTTGGTCTGAAACGCGATGCTGTCGATGACGCCGATGATGTCGGAAATGCGGCGTGAGCTGTCTTGAATGCCCTGAACCACCGTCACCATCTGCGTTACCACGTCGCCACCGCGCTGGGCCACCGATGCGCCGCTCTTGGCCAGCTCGCTGGCACGTTGGGCGTTGGAGGCGTTTTGCTGCACGGTGGCCTGCAGCTGCTGCATCGAAGAGGTGGTTTCGTCCAGCGACGAGGCCTGCTCTTCGGTACGCATGCTCAGGTCCACATTGCCTTGGGCAATCTCGGCGCTGGCACTGGCCACGCCCTCGGCGTTGCTGCGCACGCCCGACACCACGTTTTCCAGGTTCTCCTGCATGGTGCGCAGGGCTTCCAGCAGCCGCGCGGGTTCGTCCTTGCCATCGACCTCGATGGTGGTGGTCAGATCGCCGGCCGCCACCTTGTTGGCCACCGAGACCGCCACCCGCAGCGGGCGCACTACCGAGCGTGTGAGCAGCCAGCCCGCACAGCCGCCCAGGGCCGTGACCAGTGCCAGCGCTACCAGGCTGCTGATGAGCGCACGCCGCGCGCTCAGGGCCGCCTGCTCTGCAATGGTCGCGCTGCTGGCGGCCACCTGCTCGCTCAGTGCGGTGAGCAGCTTGGCCGGGCCCTGGTCGATGTCGGCCACGTCCGCGTCACCCGCAGAGGGCACAAAACCGAGCGACTGGAACACCTCAAAACCCTTGCGGTAGCCCTGTGCCATCTGCGCGTGGGCTTGGGTGAATTTCTGCAGCGCTGCCTTTTCCTGCGCATCGGTCAGTTGCGGCTCCAGCGCCTTGGCGGCGTCGGCCACCCGCTTTTCACTGGCCTGGAACGCTGCCCAGTGCAGTTCGCGCTTGCGCGAATCCTCACCCCGCAGCAGGGTGTTCTTCCACTCCTGCACCTGGGTCTTGAACTCGTTTTCCATGCGGCTCACCGCACGTTCCTGGGCCACGCGTTCCTGCACCGTGGTCTCGTAGGTGCCCAGGCTGCTGTACAGGGCCGCAATGCCGAACAGGGCAGCGCCCAGCAGGAGCGCGAGCACCAGGCCCAGTGCGGTGGCCATGCGTGCGCCGATGGAGTGGTTGGACATTTTCATCGGTCAGCTCCCAAGGTTGATCTCGGTTTTCCATCTTGCTGCACGTCGCCTGCAACCTGAAACCGGTATGGCCCGAGGGTGGCGCCCCGCAGCCGCACAGAGGCCTTGTTGCACTTCATGCCTTCAGCTTGAGCAGGTACACCATCACCCGTGCCGTGGTGAGGTCCAGTTCCATGAACTCTGCCAAATCCTTGCCTGTCAGCCAAGAGGGTTCCCAGCGATTGCTTTTGAGCGTGCGCAGCCAGGATTCATGGGCGGTGGCGGCCTCCACGGCGGCCAGCATCTCGGCCATGCGGGCGCTGGGCACCCCTTTGCCGGTGAACACGCCCCGCCAATTGGCCATGGTGGCATCCAGCCCCTGCTCGCGGAAGGCGGGCAGGCCGAAGGCGCTGCGGCGGGACGACACGCCGATGGCGCGCAGTTTGCCTGCGGCTATCGCATCACTGAATTCGCTGTAGCCCGACAGCCCCACCGCCGCGTTGCCCGACACCAGGGCGTCCACCACCTCAGAGCCACCGGGGAAGGGTTTGTAGACCAGGTCTTCCGGCTTGGCCTTGGAGGCACGGGCCAGCACCCCGGCGAAGATGTGGTCCACCCCACCGGCCGAGCCCCCCGCCACCGGCAGGGCGCGCAGGTCGGCGCGCATGGCATCAGCCAGGTCCTTGGTGTTCTTGATGGGGGATTTGGCGGCTACCGCTGCCACCAGGTAATCGCTGGTGAGCCGGGCAATGGGCTGGATGTGGCTCATGTCGACGGCGGGCTTTTGCAGCGCCACGGCACCCACCATCACCATGCCGCCCATCAGCAGGGTGTTGGGGTCGTTGCCGTATTTTTCGGCGTATTTGGCCAGGCCGATGGTGCCGCCCTTGCCGCCAATGTTCTCGTACTCGATCTGGTCCGCCGCGCCCACCGCAGCCAGGGCCGCTCCCAGCGCGCGGCCCGTCTGGTCCCAGCCGCCCCCGGGGTTGGCCGGGATCACGATGCGCAGTGTGCCCGCCAGTTTGGGGGCCTTGGGGGCGGTGGGGCGGGCTGCCGTGGCGCTGGCTTGCGCCCATGCGGCCGGGGTCAAAGCGGTCCACGCCGTAGCGGCGAGTGCAGCATGTGCAAGTGCCTTGCGGCGGCTGAGGGGGGTCATGGGGTACCTCGTGAAAACGCGGGGGTGAAAAGCATGTCCTTCACGCAACCGGACAGCAGGGTCGGCTTCTCTGCGCAGCCTCGCCGCAAGAGGGCTGCTTGCAATGCAGCAGGGAAGCCGCCCAATTTTTGATCGGACGTGGTGGCAATGGTCACCATCCAAGCTGTCAGTCTGCTGTCGGGAGTATCAGGGTAAACGCGCTGGGCCTTGCGCAACGGATTGGCCATGAAAAACGCCCTGCGCCGCAATTGCGGGGCAGGGCGTTGTACTGAACGAATGCTGGGGTTCAGTGTGCCGCTGGCTGGGCAGGGATTACAGCGAGTCGATGAAGCTGCGCAGCTTGTCCGAGCGGCTGGGGTGCTTGAGCTTGCGCAGCGCCTTGGCTTCTATCTGGCGGATGCGTTCGCGCGTCACGTCAAACTGCTTGCCCACTTCTTCCAGCGTGTGGTCGCTGGTCATCTCGATACCAAAGCGCATGCGCAGCACCTTGGCTTCGCGCGGGGTCAGGCCATCCAGGATGTCCTTGACCACGTCGCGCAGACCGGCCTGCATGGCGGCTTCGATGGGCGCGGTGTTGGCGCCGTCTTCGATGAAGTCGCCCAGGTGGCTGTCGTCGTCGTCCCCGATCGGCGTTTCCATGGAGATCGGCTCTTTGGCGATCTTCATGATCTTGCGGATCTTGTCTTCGGGGATTTCCATCTTGGCCGCGAGGATGGACGCATCGGGCTCAAAACCAAACTCTTGCAAGTGCTGGCGGCTGATGCGGTTCATCTTGTTGATCGTCTCGATCATGTGCACCGGAATGCGGATGGTGCGCGCTTGGTCGGCGATCGAGCGGGTGATGGCTTGGCGAATCCACCATGTGGCGTACGTCGAGAACTTGTAGCCGCGGCGGTATTCGAACTTGTCCACCGCCTTCATCAGGCCGATGTTGCCTTCCTGGATCAGATCCAGGAACTGCAAACCGCGGTTCGTGTACTTCTTGGCAATCGAGATCACGAGGCGCAGGTTGGCCTCGATCATTTCCTTCTTGGCATCGCGCGAGGTGGCTTCACCTTCGTTCATGCGCTTGTTGATGCCCTTGAGCTCGGCCAGTGGCACCACCACGCGCGACTGCAGGTCCATCAGCTTTTGCTGCAGGTCCTGGATGGGCGGGATGTTGCGCGCAATCACGGCCGACCAGGGCTTGCCAGCAGTGGCCTGCTTTTCGACCCACTGCAGGTTCAGCAGGTTGGGCGGGAAGTCCTTGATGAACGTCTCTTGGGGCATGCCGCACTTGTCCACGATGATGCGGCGCAGCTCGCGTTCCTTCTTGCGCACATCGTCCACCTGGCCACGCACCATGTCGCACAGTTTTTCGATGGTCTTGGCGGTGAAGCGGATGGTCATCAGCTCGGCCGACAGGGCCTGCTGGGCCTTCACGTACGCAGGGGTGCCATAGCCTTCCTTGTCGTACACCTTGTGGACCTTCTCGAACAGCTCGCGCAGCTTGTCGAAGCGCTCCAGCGCCTGCTTCTTGAGTTCTTCGAGCTTCTTGGTCAGCGCCTTGGAGCCACCCTTGCCATCGTCGTCATCGGCTTCGTCGAATTCGTCGAAGTCTTCTTCGGCCACATAGTCGTCGGCCTCGTTGGGGTTGGAGAAGCCGTCCACGATGGTCGAGATCACGACCTTGCCTTCGCGGATGTCTTCACCCATATTCAGGATTTCGGCGATGGTGGCGGGCGATGCGCTGATCGCCTCCATCATGGCCATCAAGCCGCCTTCGATGCGCTTGGCGATTTCGATTTCGCCTTCACGGGTCAGCAGCTCCACGGTGCCCATTTCGCGCATGTACATGCGAACCGGGTCTGTGGTGCGGCCGAACTCCGAGTCCACCGTGGACAGCGCGGCTTCGGCGGCTTCTTCCGCCTCTTCTTCGGTGGCGCCTGCGGGGGCGTTGTCCGTGATGATCAGCGCCTCGGCGTCAGGCGTCTGCTCGTACACCGCCACACCCAGGTCGTTCAGCGTAGTGATGACGGCTTCGAGGGTTTCGGCATCAACCAGCTTGTCGGGCAAGTGGTCGTTGATTTCAACGTGGGTGAGGTAGCCGCGCGTCTTGCCCAGCTTGATCAGGGCCTTCAGGCGCGCACGGCGCTTGGCCATGTCCTCTTCGGACAGGACGGTTTCGTCCAGGCCGAATTCCTTCATCAAGGCGCGTTCCTTCGCCTTGCTGATCTTCATGCGCAGGGGCTTGACCTTCTCAACCGTGGCTGCGGTTTCGGTGGTCTCTTCGACTTCACCTTCCAGGTCGGCCTCGATGTCGGACAGATCGGTGTCGTCACCGCCTTCGTCGCCAGCGGCCGCAGCCTTGGGCTTGCGTCCGCGCTTGGCGGGGGCTTTGGCTTCGGCGGCACCAGCGGCCTTGGCAGGGCGGCCTGGGCGCTTCTTCGGGGTTTCTTCGTCGTCGGATGCTGCAGCCTTGGCGCGGGCAGGCTTTTTCTTCAGCAATTCGTCGGCAGCTTTGGTCAGCTCGGCAGAACTTTTCACAGGCACAGTTTTCACTTTCTTGGCAACCGGGGCGGGCGCGGCGGCAGCTTTTGGAGAAGCAGCCTTGGCCGGGGCTTTGGCAGCGGTTTTGGTGGCAGCCTTTGCGGCGGTACCTGGAGCAGACTTGAGTGGCTTCGCGGACTTTTGAGCGGGCATGGAACAACCTCAGGATCAAAAACGGACACAAAGAAAACGCAAGCGCCTCAGGTCCCGGCGCGGGTGGCAACGCAAAGCTACGAGGGCTTTGCGCTTTGAGGGGAGGCCCTCAGGGGCAAGATGTCTGGGCGATCATTTGGTGTGCAGTCCTTGCGATGGTTGGACGGTTGTGCGCGTTTGTCACGGTGGTCCGGCTCGGAGGTGCTGCTGTCGCTCTTGCCAATAACTAACCCTACATTATACCTTTGGCGCTGATTTCAAGCCGCCTTTGCAGCCACGCCGAGTAAAACCCTGCGCTTTTGTTCCAAACCGCGGTAACGCTCCAGGGCCGTCGGGTCATCAGCCGCTTGGAGCATCAATAGCTTTTGCTGTGCCTCTATGTCCTCAATCTGCATGCGATTGAGCAGGTCGCGCAGTTCCAGTCGCAGCTCCTGCATTGCGCCTTCGGTCTGGGCGTGCGAGCCCGTCATCACCTTGACGGCCAGCGCTTCACATTCGTGCTCGCGCAGGCTTTCGCGCAGCACAGCCCAAGCCAGGGGGCCATGTTCATGAAACTGCGCTTCCAGCCAGCTGAACAGCGGGCCGTGGGGGGCGGGCTGCGCGCACAGGGTGGTGTGGTCGTCGTGGGTCAGCTCCTCCAAAAACGCCATGTGCGACAGCAGCAGGCGCGCAGCATGGTCCGCTCGGCTGGCCGTGGGGGTGCGTGGCAGGCGGGGCTGGGGTGGCCAGGGGGAGTCCTTGTCCTTTTTCTTCCAGTTGCTCTTCCAGTCGCCACCCTTGCGGAATGCGGGCCTGTTGTTGCCGTAGCCGCTGCCATTGCCATAGCTGCCTGGATATCCTCCGGCCGGTTCCCCTTGGGGCGGCCACGTTCCGGCATCGGGCGGGGCGTCCCAGGACGGCGGTTCGTGATCGTATGCCGCCGGGGCCTGCCGGGCTGGCGCACTGCCTGCGCCGGGGTGACCAGAGTAGCCAGAGTGGGAGGACCGGGGTGCCTCGCGCGACGTGGCTTGGCCCCACAGGTCGGCCAGGTCCTGGGCCTTGAGCTGGGTCAGGTCCGCCAGATCGCTGAGCACCTGGCGCTTGAGCACGCCATTGGGCAGTGCCGTCCACAGCGGGCGGGCGTTGCTGGCCATGTGGGCTCGGCCCTCGGCGGTGGCCAGATCGCAGCCATCACTTGCTGATTCAACCAGGAAGCGGCTGAGCGGCACGGCCTCGCTCACTTGCCGGGCAAAAGCGTCCGTGCCGTTGGCGCGGATGAAGCTGTCGGGGTCATGCTCGGCGGGCAAGAAGAGGAATTTGATGCTGCGCGTGTCCGTGGCGTGGGGCAGGGCGCCGTCGAGTGCCTTGCGCGCAGCGCGCCGACCTGCCGCGTCGCCATCGAAGCTGAACACCACCGATTCCGTAAAGCGCAGCAGCTTTTGCACATGTTCAGGTGTGCAGGCCGTGCCCAGCGTGGCCACCGCATTCGGAAAGCCCAGCTGCGCCAGCGCCACCACGTCCATGTAACCTTCGGTCACCAGCGCGTAGCCGTGCTCGCGGATGGCGGTGCGCGCCTCGAAAAGGCCATACAGTTCGCGCCCCTTGTGAAACACCGGGGTTTCGGGTGAGTTGAGGTACTTGGGCTTGTCATCGCCCAACACCCGCCCGCCAAAGCCGATGCATTCGCCCTTGACGTTGCGGATGGGGAACATCACCCGGTCGCGAAACCGGTCATAGCGCTTGCCGCCATCTTCGTCGTTGACGATGACCAACCCGCTCTCTTCCAGCAGCGGGTCGTCGTATTGCGGGAACACGCTGGCCAGGCTGCGCCAGCCCTCCGGTGCGTAGCCCAGGCCATAGCGCTTGGCCACGGTGCCCGAGACGCCGCGGCCTTTGAAGTAACCGATAGCGCGTTGTGATTCGCGCAGGTGGCGTCGGTAGGCGTCGGCGGCTTTTTCGAGCACATCGGTCAGCGTGGCCTGCTTTTGGCGGGCGGCGGCGGCGCGCTCTTTTTCCTGTGGGGAGATGTCGTCGTCCGGTACCTGCAGGCCCACTTGCTGGGCCAGATCCTGTACCGCCTCGACAAACCCCATACCCGCGTGTTCCATGAGGAAACTGATGGCATTGCCGTTCTTTCCACACCCAAAGCAGTGGTAGAACTGCTTGGCGGGGCTGACGCTGAACGAGGGGGATTTTTCGCCGTGGAAGGGGCACAGCCCCATGAAATTAGCGCCACCTTTCTTCAATGGCACGTAGCGGCCCACGATGTCGACCACATCGACGCGGGCAAGCAACTCCTGAATGAAAGACTGTGGGATCGTCACACCCCGTATTGTCCGCGTAAACTATTTGTTACCAGATATTGCAGAAGCGGGGCTTTCGGCATGGCAGTCACGTTGCGGCACCAGGCGGTGGGTGGGGCAGGCACCCCGGCGCAGCACATGCTGCGGCGCCGGGATGTGGCTGCGCTGCTGCCGCTGGTGGCAACAGGCCTGTGGCCCACGCCCGCACAGGCGGCGCCGGTGCTGCGTGTGCTGTCCTGGCCCGGGTATGCCGATCCCGATATCGTGGCGGTTTTCGAGAAGCGCCATGGCGCCAAGGTGGAGATCACCACCGTCGCCTCTGACGATGTGCTGCGTGCCAAGCTGGCCAACCCTCAGGGAGCCGGTTTCGATCTGGTGGCCGCCAATACGGCCGAAATTGCGCGGCTGGTGGCCCGCCGGCTGCTCGCACCGTTGCCCGTGCACAACATCCCCAACACAGAGCGGCAGCTGCCGCGCTTTCGGCAACTGCATGCCATCGCTGGCATTGCGCAGGGTTCGGACGTGTATGCGATGCCCTACACCTATTCAGAGATGGGGCTGATCTACGACCGCCAGCAGATCACTACCCCGCCTGCCTCCATTGCCGTGCTGTGGGACCCCCGCTGGCGCGGGCGCGTGCTGGCATTTGACGGCAGCAGCCACGGTTTTTCGCTGGCGGCGATGTACCGGGGGATGGCGCCGTTCCATATCCCCGCCGCGCAGTTTGGCCCGCTGGCGCGGGATCTGGTGGCCCTGCGCCGCAACGTGCGCTCGTTTTACAGCCTTCCCGAAGAGTCGCTGGAGCTGTTTCGCAAACACCGCATTGCGGTCATGCATGCCAACTATGGCCAGCAGCAGCTCAAGCAGTTGCGGGATGCGGGGCTGGATGTGGGCTACGTGGTACCGCGCGAAGGGGCGCTGGCCTGGCTGGACTGCTGGGCCATCACCCGCCGGTCCACCCAGGTGGCGCTGGCCACCGATTGGATCAACTACATGCTCGACCCCTCCGTCAGCCGCGAACTGACCCGGCGCCAGGGCCTGGCCAACACGCTCGAAGAGCCGCCCGCGCTGTCGGGCGATGCCCCCGCAGGCGCCATCGTATGGCTGGAGCCCGTGGAGGACGAGGCCCGCCGCGCGCAGCTGTGGCAGCGCATCCTGTCGGGCGACCGACCGAACCGGTTCTGAGCCATGAAAACCCGCATGAAATGGGGCATTGCGCTGCGGCTGGGGATGCTGCTCGCGTCCTTCAGTGTGTTTGCGGCCATTCTTGCGGGTTACTACACCTTTGATTCCAGCCGCGCGCGCCTGCAGGGGCGGGCCGAACAGGCGTTGCTGGCCACCACGCAGGTGCTGGCGCGCCACATGCAAGCCGGCTTTGGCACCGTGGCGCGCGACACGGCTTTTCTGGCCAGTGTGGCGGCCATAGAGCAGGACAAGAACGTGCTGGCTGATGTGTTCCGTGCCAGCTTGATCACCCACCCGAGCTACCTGCAGATCCGCTTCATCGGCGTGCAGGACTTTGGCCTGGAGCTCGTACGCATCGACCGGATTGGCGACGCCTGGGTCCGCGCCAGCGAGGACGAACTGCAGGAGAAGGCCCACTTCCCCTTTGTGTTCGAAACCCTGGCGTTGGCGCCGGGCGAGGTCTATGTGTCGGAGTTCGGCATCAACCACGAAGGCGCAGCCGATGCCGAGCCGCTGCCCGTATTCAGCATGGCTTCGCCTGTGGTGCGGGGGGGCCAGGTGCGTGGCGTGGTGGTGGTGCGTGTGGCGGCGCAGCATTTCCTGCGTAGCTTCAACACAGCGCTGCCCGCGCCTTATGGTTTCTTCCTCAGCAACCGCTGGGGCGATTTTCTGGTGCACCCGGACGCCAGCCAGACCTTCGGGTTCGACCGGGGCCAGCGCATCCTGATACAGGACAGCTTTGCGCCCGTGGCCGCACTGGTCGGGGGCCACCAGGAAGAGGTGGTGCTCAGCCTGCCGGGCACTGACGACGAAGAGGCCCGCGTCTTCTCGTTCGTGCGCATGCCCTTCGGGCGCGAGGAGGAAAAGCGGTTTATGGTGGTGGGGCTCTCGCAACCACTGGCGGCGGTCCAGGGCGAGGTGGTGAACCTGGGCAACAGCATCCTCAAGATCCTGCTGGTGCTGAGTGCCGTGGGGGTGGTGCTGGCGGCGTTGGTTTCACGCGTGGTCACCCAGCCCCTCAAAGCCATGGTGCGCGCCACGCAGGCACTGCCGCAGGGCCGTCCCCACGGCGTGCTGCCGGTGGATCGCGAGGACGAGGTGGGTGAGCTGGCGCGCAGCTTTCAAGACATGGAGCAGCAGATCCTGCGCCAGATGACCGAACTCAACGCCAGCCGCGATGCCATGGCCCACCTGGCACACCACGACGCACTCACCGGCCTGCCCAACCGCCGCATGTTCGAGCAGCGCCTGGCGCAGGCGCTGGAGCTGTCGCGCCGCAGCGGGCGTGACTGCGCGCTGCTGTTTGTGGACCTGGATGACTTCAAGGCCATCAATGATGGGCGGGGGCACGCCGTGGGCGACCTAGTGCTGCAGGCCGTGGCCCGCACCATCTTGGGCGCCGTGCGCCAGGCCGACACCGTGGCCCGGCTTGCGGGTGACGAATTCACCGTGCTGTGCGAGAACGTGGATTCCGAAGATGCGGCCCTGCAGATCGCTGCCAAGCTGGAGCAGGCCTTCGAGTCTCCGCTCGACATCGAAGGCCAGCCCTTCCCGGTGCGAGCCAGCATCGGCGTGAGTCTGTTCCCGCGCGACGCGCACGACGCGCACACGCTGCTGGCCAGCGCCGACGCGGCGATGTACCGTATCAAGCAGAGTCGCCGCCGAAGGGTTTGAGTCAGCCTGGGGCGGTAGGCTGCGTTCTGTTTACCTCTCAGCACCGACCCATGACCTCCATCTTTGACCAGCACCTGCCCCGCACCGAAGCCAACTTCGCTGCCCTGTCCCCCCTGTCGTTCATCGAACGCACGGCCGAGGTCTACCCCGACCGTCTGGCCATCGTGCACGGCGCGCTGCGCCAGACCTGGGCCCAGACCTACGCGCGCTGCCGCCAGCTGGCCAGCGCGCTGACCCAGGCCGGCATCGGCAAGAACGACACCGTGGCCGTGATGCTGCCCAACACGCCGCCGATGGTGGAGGCGCACTTTGGCGTGCCCATGGCGGGCGCGGTGCTCAACACCCTCAACACCCGGCTGGACCCGGAGGCCATCGCCTTCATGCTGGACCACGGCGAGGCCAAGGCCGTGATCGTGGACCCGGAGTTCACCGGCACCATGGCCAAGGCGCTGGCCCTGCGCACGGGCACCACGCCCATCCGCGTGATCGAGGTGCAGGATGCCCTCTACGGCCCCGCTGTGCAAAGCCTGGGCGGCACCGACTACGAAGCCTTTGTGGCCAGCGGCGATGCGGCCTTTGCCTGGAGCCTGCCCGCCGACGAGTGGGATGCGATTGCGCTGAACTACACCAGCGGCACCACGGGCAACCCCAAGGGCGTGGTCTACCACCACCGGGGTGCGGCCAGCAACGCCATCAGCAACGTGCTGGAGTGGGACATGCCCAAGCACGCGGTCTACCTGTGGACGCTGCCCATGTTCCACTGCAACGGCTGGTGCTTTCCCTGGACCATTGCGGCGCGTGCGGGCGTCAACGTGTGCCTGCGCCGGGTGGACGCGCAGGCCATCTTCGACGCCATTCGCACGCACGGCGTAACGCATTACTGCGGCGCGCCCATCGTGCACGGCCTGCTGGTCAACGCGCCCGAGGCCATGAAGGCGGGCGTTCCTGCAGGCGTCAAGGCCATGGTGGCGGGTGCCGCGCCACCGGCCTCGATGATCGAGGGCATGGAAAAAATGGGGTTCGACCTGACCCATGTGTACGGCCTGACCGAGGTGTATGGCCCCGCCACCGTGTGTGCCAAACACGAAGCCTGGGATCAGCTCGACATCGGCGAGCGCGCCCGCCTCAATGCCCGCCAGGGCGTGCGCTACCACCTGGAGCGCGACGTACGCGTGCTCGACCCCGAGACCATGCTGCCGGTGCCGCAGGACGGCGAAACCATGGGCGAGATCATGTTCAAGGGCAACATCGCCATGAAGGGCTACCTCAAGAACCCCAAGGCCACCGACGAGGCCTTTGCGGGCGGCTGGTTCCACAGCGGCGACCTGGCCGTGCAGTACCCCGACGGCTACATCAAGATCAAGGACCGCAGCAAGGACATCATCATCTCGGGCGGCGAGAACATCTCGTCCATCGAGGTCGAAGACGTGCTCTACCGCCACCCCGACGTGCTGGCCGCTGCCGTGGTGGCCAAGCCCGACCCCAAGTGGGGCGAGACGCCCTGCGCATTTGTCGAGCTGAAGGCCGGTGCCCAGACCACGCCCGAAGACATCGTGGCGCACTGCAAGAAGCACCTGGCCGGCTTCAAGGTGCCGCGCGCCGTGGTGTTTGGCGAGCTGCCCAAGACCAGCACCGGCAAGATCCAGAAGTTCGAGCTGCGCAAGCAGGCCGGGTCGGCAGCGGCCATCAACGTCTGAGAAGGCGTGACCCGCCTCGTGGAGGGGGCGCGCGCGGTGGGTGGTTATTTGCTATGTAATTAATAGCTGATTGCGCATATTCCACTAGCGCATCCGCCGTTTTTTGCTTGAAAACCGGGGCCAGAGGCTCCTGGGTGCCCCTGCGGCGCTGCCCGGGCTGGGTGTCAACGCCCTTCGTCCACCGCCTCCCGCCAGTCCCGCGCTGATATCCCCAGCTTTTGCGCAAACACGCGCGACAGCGCCGAGGGGTTGGCATAGCCCAGTTCATTGGCGATGGATTTGAGCGACCGGCCCGCACGCAAATGCGCCTGCGCCAGCGTCAGCCGCCAGTGCGCCAGGTAGTCGGCTGGCGTGTCCCCCACCACGGCCCTGAAGCGGGCGGCAAACGCGCTGCGCGACATGCCCGCCTGCTGCGCCATCTGCGCCAGGCTCCACGGCTCGCCAGGTGCCTCGTGCAGGGCCGTGAGCGTGCGCGACAGTTGCGGGTCGGCCAGGCCCGTCAGCAGGCCGGGGGGCATCTGCGCTTGCTCCGGGTGGTCCAGCAGCCAGCGCAGCAACTGCAGCAGCACCACTTCAAACAGGCGGTCGGCCAGCACGCGGTGGCCGCAGCGCAGGCGGTCGGTTTCGGCAAACAGCAGGTCCAGCGACTGCTGCAGCCCGTCCACCGCGCCCAGCGGCAGCACCACCAGCGGCGGCAGGGCGCGGGCCAGCGGGTGGCTGGCGCCGCCGTCAAAGTCCAGCGCGGCGCAGGTGAAGTCCGAGCCCTCGGTGGGCGCGTTGTGAAAGAAGTGCTCCAGCGGCCGGGCATAGAACAGCAGGCTGGGCTCGCACACCTGAAGCCGCTCGGGCGGGCCGGCCTGGGGCTGGTGCGTGACCACCATCTCGCCCTGGCGCAGCACATGCAAAAAGCCCCGGCCCGGCGCCGCCGCAAAGTGCGTCACGCCGCACAGCGGCCCGTTGTGGAACAGGTGCGCCCGCACCCGAAACCGCTCCAGCAGCGGCGACAACCGGTCGAGCGGGGTGGAGGCCTGCGCGGGTGTAGGAACGCTTGGTGGCATGGTTTTGGATGATTAGGTATGAATTGTGGATTTTATGTGCCCAATGGTACAAGCTGGCGCCGGACACTGCAGGGGTGCCGAGAACAGGCACAAGTTCTCACCAACCCTTCATGACCTTCAAGGAACACACCATGTCCGCTACTTCTTCTTCCGTCGCCCGCGTCCCTCTCGTTGACCGCACCGCCGCCACCGGCACTGTGCGCGCCGTGCTCGACCAGGTCCACGGAGCCTTTGGCGCCACGCCCAACATGTTCCGCGCCGTGGCCAACTCGCCCGCTGCGCTGCAAAGCATGTGGGGTGGGTTTGGCGCCTTGGGAGGCGGCGTGATCGGCGCCGCCCTGGGTGAGCAGATCGCCGTGGCCGTGGCCAACCGCAATGCCTGCGACTACTGCCTGGCCGCCCACACCGCACTGGGCCGCAAGGCGGGCGTGAGTGGCGAGGCCCTGGCCGCCGCGCAGGCGGGCGAGTCAGCCGACCCGCGCACAGCGGCCGTGCTGCGCTTCGTGCTGCAACTGGTCAACGAACGCGGCCAGGTCGATGCGGCCGATGTGCAGGCCCTGCGCGACCAGGGCGTGAACGACGAGCAGATCGTCGAGATCGTGGCCCATGTGGCGCTCAACCTGTTCACCAACTACGTGAACGTGGCACTGGCCGTGCCGGTGGACTTCCCCGGCGTCAAGCTGCGCCCGGCGCGTTGAACGAGGGGGCGGCGCGCGTCTGGCCGATGGTTGGGTGCGCGCCGCTTCTTTTGCTGCTGGCGCGGTCCTGTGGCGAAGCCATCGCAGGCAGTCCTTCGCGAAGACCCATGCGTGCTTTTTTTGCACGCATGACCGGCTGCAAAGTCGTTTGTCAGCGCGGCAGGCCTGCTGCACCATGGCCGCTCCCTTGCCCACCCACCCGAAGGAAGCCGCCCCCATGACACCCGCCCGCGACGAGCACGCCATCGACACCCTGCCACGCCTGGAGGCCCTGCTGGGCATGCTGAGCGATGCCTCCGTCCACAAAGAGCTGCCGTATGTGCACCCCGCCTACCGCGCCATGATCGCGGCGTCGCCCTTTGCCGTGCTGGCCACCACCGGCCCTGGCGGGCTGGACGCCTCGCCGCGTGGCGACCCCGCCGGCTTTGTGCAACTGCTGGACGACAAGACCCTGCTGCTGCCCGAGCGCCGTGGCAACAACCGCGCCGACAGCCTGCGCAACATCGTGGCCGACCCGCGTGTGGCGCTGCTGTTCCTCATCCCCGGCGTGGGCGAGACGCTGCGCGTCAACGGCAACGCGCGCATCAGCGTCGCGCCCGACCTGCTGGCGCGTTTCGTGGTCAACGGCCAGCCGCCAAAGTGTGTGATCGTGGTCGATGTGCAGGCGGTGTACTTCCAGTGCGCGCGCGCCATCCAGCGCTCGCGCCTGTGGCATGCTGTGCCGCCCGGCACCCCGCGCCCCGTGCCCACCCCGGGCGCCATCCTGGCGTCCATCACACAGGGCGCATTTGACGGCGCTGCCTACGACCGCGAACTGCCTGCGCGCCAGCAGGCCACGCTGTATTGAACCGGCACCGCGATCCGTCACCACAGCGTTGCCCCTGCTGCCAGCGCACACAATGGTGGCTGGGCGCGCAGGGCTTGCGCTTCATGGACTCACCGGCCGAACGCGCAGATGCGTGAGGAGCGTGGAGCTCCGTGGGGCGTGAAGCCTACTCACGCGCACGTTCACACCAAGTGAGGGGGAGACATGGATTCCGTGCTGTTGATCGTGGCCCTTGGCGCAGTGGCCGCCGGGTTTGTGCAGGGGCTGTCGGGTTTTGGTTTTGGCATGGTCGCCATGTCGTTCTGGGCCTGGACGCTGGAGCCCCGCCTGGCCGCGCTGCTGGCGGTGTGCGGCGCGCTCACCGGCCAGCTGGTGGCGGCGGCCACGGTGCGCCGGGGGTTTGACCGGGTGCGCCTGCTGCCCTTTGTGCTGGGTGGCCTGGTGGGCATCCCCATTGGCGTGGCCGTATTGCCCCGGCTGGACATGGACGCGTTCAAGGTCATCCTGGGCACGCTGCTGGTGCTGTGGTGCCCGGCGATGCTGATGGCCAAGCAGTTGCCCCGCATCACGCGCGGCGGGCGCGTGGCCGACGCGCTGGTGGGCATGGCGGGCGGCGTGATGGGCGGCCTGGGCGGCTTCACCGGCGTGCTGCCCACCCTGTGGTGCACCTTGCGCGGTCTGGACAAGGACGTGCAGCGCGCCATCATCCAGAACTTCAACCTGGCCATGCTGCTGGTGACCTTCATCACCTACCTGGCCACCGGCCTGGTCACCCGCGAAGCACTGCCACTGCTGGCCATTGTGGTGCCCGCCATGCTGGTGCCCGTGCTGCTGGGAGCGCGGCTGTACCACGGCATCAGCGATGCGCGGTTCCGGCAGATCGTGCTGGGCATGTTGACCTTGTCGGGCGTGGCGATGCTGGTGGCCAGCCTGCCCAAGGTGCTGGCGCGGCTCGCGTAGGGTTCCATTTGCGTGGGCCGCGCCCGGTGGCCATCCTGTTGTCGACTTGCCGCACATGCCCCGTTACATTGGGAGGGGCATGCACCAAAAAGATGACACCACGCGGCCACCGGACGCGGACGACCGTCTTGAGGCCGGGGCTCCGCGTCGCCGCTATCGCCTTGTCACGCCGCTGAGTCTGGCGATTGCGCTGGGCTGCATCGTTGCCGTGGCGGGCTTGTGGCTGGTCACGCTGCAGCGTGTGGCGTTCGAGCGCGAGCAGGCCGTGGCCTCCGCCATGCAGTCCAATGCCAACCTGGCCATCGCCTTCGAGCAGCAGGTGTTCCGCACCCTCAAGGCGGCCGAGCAGGTCGCCGCCTTTGTGCGCGAGCAGTACCTGCAGCAGGGCACCGACATTGATCTGCGCGACTGGGTGGAGCGGGGGGTGATCCGCGAGCCCATGTTCACCATCATCAGCGTGGTGAACGAGCAGGGCGACATCGTCAGCAGCAGCCAGGAGACCGGGGCCGTCAACTACAGCGACCGCGCCTTTTTCAAGGCGCTGCGTGCCAGCGATCGCGATGACCTGTTTGTGAGCGAGCCTGTGCTGGGCCGTGTGTCGGGACAGTGGCGCATTCCGATGGCGCTGCGCATCGTGAGCGAGGGAGGCCGCTTTGGTGGTGTGGTGGTGATGTCGGTGGACCCGACGAACTTCACCGACTTTTACCGCCAGGCCGACCTGGGCGCAAAGGGGCTGCTGGAGCTGACAGGGCTGGACGGCGTGGTGCGCGGCCGCAAGGCAGGGGGCAAGATCAGCTTTGGTGGCGATGCGCGGGGCCTGCCCTGGTTTCAGCTCCGCGCGCAAGACCCTGAAGGCGAACTGATCGATGAGAACGGCGCGGTGGACGGTGTGCCGCGCATCCTCAGCTACCGCAGCATGGCGGGCTACCCGTTGATGGTGACGGTGGGGTCGACCTCCGACGAGGTGCTGGCGCCGGTGATGCAGCGGCGCGTTGACTACCTCGCCCTGGCGGCGGGGGCCAGTGTGGCGCTGCTGTGTTTTGGCGCGCTGCTCATTGTGGTGCTGGCACGCCAGCGGGCCGTGGCCGATGCATTGGCGTCGAGCGAAGGCTTGTTCCGCGCCACCTTCCACCAGGCGGCCACCGGCATCGCCCACATCACGCCAGAAGGCCGCATCCTGCGTGCCAACGACAAGTTCTGCCGCATGCTGGGCTATTCGCTGGAGGAGCTGCGCCAGCGCGACCTGTTTGCGCTGAGCGACGAGGGCGAGCGTGAAGCCCTGCGCCGCTTTCTGGCGCGGCGCCTGGTGGCGCACTCGCCCGTGTTCTCCCCCGAGATGGAAAAGGCCTACCGGCGTAAGGACGGCGGCCTGTTGTGGGTGTACGAAGCGCTGGGCCTCGTCAAGGACGCCCAGGGTCATCCGGACTTTCTGGTGGTGGTGACGCAGGACATCAGCGCGCGCAAGGAGCTGGAGATGCGCCTGTCGCACGATGTGCTGCACGACGCGCTCACAGGCCTGTCCAACCGCGTGATGTTCCACGACCGCCTGGCGCGTGTGCTCGAAACGGCCCGGCGCCACGGGCGGCACGCCGCAGTGCTCTATGTGGACCTGGACGGGTTCAAGTCCGTCAACGACCAGTGGGGCCATGCAGCAGGCGACCTGCTGCTGCAGCAGGTGGCACGGCGGCTGGAAGACTGCGTGCGCGCCGAAGACACCGTGGCGCGCCTGGGCGGCGACGAGTTCGGCATCGTGCTGGCCACCATCGAGCGGGCAGACCACTGCGAGGTCGTGGCCGGCAAGGTGCTGTCTGCGATGGAGCAGCCTTTTGTGCTGGAGGGGGCTGTTGCCCACATCTCGGCCAGCGTGGGCGCGGCGCTCTACCCGCGCCATGGCACCGATGCCGATGCGCTGCTTGCCCAGGCCGATGCTGCAATGTATGCGGCCAAGCAGGCGGGCAAAAACCGCTTCAATATCGACACCGCGCTGAGCCCGCTCGCCGATGGCGGTGTTGCAGGTCCACCCGGCTGACGAGGAGCCAGCCATCGAGGGATGGCTCTGGTGTTTTGCTCCCCATTCGGGAGCGTTGAGCGCTTTATCTATTGGCGCTAGCGGCCTGTTTCATTCGAATCACCGCGTCATGATCGGAAAGTCACGCACCGGCTTGTCCAGCATGCCCATCAGCTGCCGCAGGGCCTGCGCATCGCCTTCCATGCGCAGCGCGCCAGAGGCGGCCAGCTCCTGCGGTGTGGCCTGGCCGTTCATCAGGCGCAGGAAGGCGGGTTTGGTGAGCAGCAGCGTGGCGTCGGCAGGCCAGGGTGGTGTGCCCGGGCGGTGGTGCAGCACCGCGTTCTCAATCCACAGACCATGGTTTTCTTCGGCGTCGGTAAAGCGCAGTGCAACCGCCAGGCGCACGCCGTCCGCGCGCGGGCCGTTGAGCGAGGCGGCCATTGCATCGAGGAACTGCGGGATGGGGGTCTGCATGAGCATGTCGGCCACCGCAGCGCGCGGGCCTGATGCGTTGCGCTGTGCAGTGCCATGCCGCAGTTCCTGCGCGCCGGTCAGGTAGAAGTTGCGCCAGGGCGCGGATTCAGCGGCGTAGCCCATCTGCTCGAAGCTGCGTGCCAAGAGATCCCGCGCGGCGGCGTGGCTGCCGTCGGCCAGCATCACGTGGCGAAGCAGCTCGGCCGCCCAGCGGTAGTCGCCCGCATCGTAGGCCTGGCGCGCGTTGGCCACGGCGGCGTCCGCACCGCCTGCCAATGCCACATAGCGGCGAGCCGCCTCCACGGGCGGCAAAGGGTCGAGCGTGGCAGGGTGTGCGTCGAACCAGCCCAGGTAGAACTGTGCCACTGCGCGCACGTTGTGCTTGACGGTGCCGTAGTACCCGCGCGACGCCCACTGCGCTGCCAGCGTGGAAGGCAGCTGTACGGTTTCGGCGATCTCGCCGGGGGTGAGGCCTGCATTGAGCAGGCGCACAGTCTGGTCGTGCAGGTAGCGGTAGGTGTCGCGCTGCGTGGTCAAAAACGTGTCGATGCGCTCGCGGCCCCACACGGGCCAGCCGTGCTGCAGGAACACCACGTCGGCGCGGCTGGCGTGCGCAATGGCGCCGTCGATGTAGCGCGACCACGCCAGCGCATCGCGCACCTTGGCGCCGCGCAGGGTGTACAGGTTGTGCAGCGTCTGCGAGACCAGCTCGGCCGCACCGAACGCGCGCAGGTCGGGCAGCTCGAACACCATCTCGGCAGGGGCTTCGGAGCCTGGCACGTTGTGGAACACGAAGCGCACGCCATCAATGTCGAGCGCCTGCGTGGGCTGGTCGATGAGCACCGTGGGCGGCAGGATGCCGATGCGCCCGGCCGCCACGGCCATGCCCAGGCCGTTGTCCACCACGCCGCGCGCATCGCGTGGCAGCTGGCTGCCATACATGAAGCCCGCGCGGCGCGACATGGCGGGGCCGAGCAGCACGTTCTCGCTGGTCGCTTCCTCCATGAAGCCCACCGGCGCGACGATGGGCACGCCGCGTGCCTTGGCGTCCTGTGCGGTCAGCACGCCCAGCGCGCCGCCGAAGTGATCCACATGGCTGTGGGTGAAGACAAGGCCCGACACCGGCTGCGCGCCCAGGTGCTGGCGCGCGAAGGCGAGCGCGGCGGCCGCCGTCTCCTGCGTGGTGAGTGGGTCCACCACGATCCAGCCCGTGCGGCCCTGGATGAGAGTGAGGTTGGCCAGGTCAAACCCGCGCAGTTGCCAGATGCCTTCGCGCACCTGGTACAGCCCCGGCGTCTGGTTCAGGCGTGCATGTCGCCACAGGCTCGGGTGCACGGTGGCAGGGGCCTCGCCCTGCGCAAACTGCAGCGTGTCGAAGTCCCACACCACCTGGCCCTGGGCGTTGCGCACCTGGCCACTCGGTGTGGCGATCAGGCCTCGGCGTGCGTCCTCGAAGCCCTGGGGGGCGTTCACGTCCAGCCCACCCAGGGAGGCGGTCTGGCGCGTGCGCGTGGCGGAGGTTGCGTCCTGACGGGCATCTGCCGCATGGGCATGGTGGGTTGCAGGTGCCAGGCACAGAAGGAGCGGCAAAGCGAGTGCCGCAAACATGGGAAGGGTTCGCATGGGAGCAGAGGCTTTTTGAGGGTGAAAGAGGCCTTCAGCGCCCACTGTGAAAGCGCTGATAGCTATCAAAATGAGAGTTGTTCGTCCCTTGGCTCGTGCACGAGCGCGTATGCACGCGGGGGGGGCGGCGGGCGCGCCTTGCGCGCCCTGGCTCGTCACATCGGATCGAGCTTGATGCGCTTCATCATGGCCTCGGTGAAGCCGATTTCCCTGCCGAAAGCGCGTGTGAACGTCTCGCTGTCTTGCGGGGACACCATGCCGCCTTGTTCCTCCAGCGCCGCCACCACGGCGGGCTGGCGCAGCGCGGCTTCAAACGCGGTGCGCATGCGGTTCACGATGGCATCGGGCGTGCCTGTGGGCACGGATACACCGCCCCACGAGGTCAGCTCCACCCCGGGCAGACCCGCCTCGGCCAGCGTGGGCACGCTGGGCAGCTTGGGGTTGCGCGCCGGGCCGGTCACAGCCAGTGCGCGCAGCTTGCCTGCCACGATGTTGGAGTAGGCGACGGCGGTGATGGGCGCACCAAAGCTCACCTGCTGGCCCAGCACCGCGTTGACGATTTCCGACGCGCCCTTGTACGGCACGTGCGTGGCCTGCGCCTGGCTGACGCTGAGCATCATTTCGACCCCTAGGTGCGACGGCGTGCCAACCCCGCCCGATGCGTAGTCCAGCTTGCCGGGCTGCGCACGCAGGCGCGCCAGCAGGTCGGCCAGGCTGCGGATGTCGCTTTGCGCATTGACGATGACCACGGTGTCCGAACTGGTCAGCCCGATCACATGGCGAAAGTCCTTGAGCGCGTCGTATCCAGGCTGCTTGTACATGCGCATGCTGGCTGCCATGGGGGAGCCCGCGTAAATCCAGGTATAGCCATCAGGTGCGGCCTTGGCGGCCTGGCGTGCGCCTAGGTTGCCCCCGGCTCCCCCCTTGTTTTCGATGACCACAGGCTGGCCCAGCTCCTTAGACACCGCCTCGGCCACGATGCGTGCCGTGGTGTCCGGGCCTGTGCCCGCGAGGTAGGGCACCACCCACTTGATGGGGCGCGCCGGCCACGGCTCGGCAGCCTGGGCGGGTGCGCCGGAAAGCAGAGGCACCAGGCACGCAGCTAGCAGGGCGCGGCGTTGCAAACGTGGGATGGGATGGTTGGTCATGTCTTGTCTCCTTGTCATTTTCTATGAGGCTTGTTCAAGTGCGCGATCCGCCGATACCCATGGGGTCAACGCGCAGGCCGCCGCGCAAGGGCTGCCCCGTCGCGCTGGCGGCGTCCCCTTTCCGCATCGCGCAGCCATGCGGGAGAAGGGGACGCGGAGCACCCGCTCAGGGGGATGCCATGAGTTCTTTCGCGATGGTGTTGCGCTGAACCTCGCTGGTGCCCGTCAGCACGCGGTACATGCGCAGCATGCGGAACAGGAACTCCACGCGACGGCCCTGCACGATGCCCTCGCCGCCATGGATCTGCACCGCGCGGTCGGCTATACGGAAGGCTGCCTCCGAGCAGAACAGCTTGGCCATGGATGACTCGGCGCGCGGCTCAGCGCCCGCGTCGATGGCGCGGGCCGTGGCCAGCATCAGCCCACGCGCGGCGGCCCAGTCAGTGGCCATGTCGGCCAGCATGTGCTGGATGGCCTGGAACTGCCCGATAGAGCGGCCAAACTGCTGGCGCTGCTGTGCATAGTCTCGCGCGTCGCGCAGCGCCACCTGGGCCAGCCCGAGCATGGCCGGGCAATGCAGCAGGCGGTTGACGCTGATACGCCCCAAAGCCAGTGCCAGGCCGCGCCCTGGTTCACCAATCAGGTTGGCGGCGGGTACGCGTGTGGTCTCCAGCACGATGTTGCCTGTGCTCGTCTGCCCCGCCATGGTCTTGTATCCCGACTCCACCCGCACGCCGGGTGCGTGCAGGTCCACAAAGAAGGCCGTGACCTCGCGCTTTTTCGGGTCGGGGTCGTCATGTGTGGCGGTGGACGCCATCAGCACCGCGTAGTCGGCAAACGGAGAGCCCGAGATAAAGCGCTTGGCGCCCGTGATGACGTAGTCGTCGCCATCGCGCACAGCGCGTGTTTGCACGTTGCCTGCGTCCGATCCGGCCTCAGCCTCGGTCAGCGCGAAGCAGATGGCCATCTCGGCCCGCGCCACGGGCAGGATGAAGTTGTGCATCTGGTGCAGCGTGGCCATGCGGGCCAGCGCGCCCACGCGTGGCGGGCCACTCAGCTCGCCGAACACATGGGGCGCGAACGGCGAGCCGCTGGCGTAAATCGCTTCCTTGACCAGTACATGGTCCAGTGTGGACAGGCCCAGGCCGCCCATCTTTTGGGGCAGTGTCATGCCGTAAAAGCCCAAAGCGTGCGAGCGCTTCCACACCTGCTGCAGCAAGGCCTTGTCGGGCGCATTCTCGTGGTCGATACCATGCTCGCGCGCCAGCGCCGCCAGCTCGCCATACAGAAACTCGTTGATGCGGGCAATCAGTTCGGCCGCCTGGGGCGAGCCTTCAAAAGGCATGCCGGGAAACAGCGGCGCGGGGAGGGGGGATGTGATGTCGTTGTTCATAGTCGGTATTCCTTGTGGTTGGCAGCTACCTGCTGCCGCTGGAAACTGGCGCGCCCCGTGCCAGGGACGCCGAGCAAGGGCCGCCCCGCAGCGAGGGCGTCGTCCCCCTTCCCGCGGCGCGAAGCGCCTAGAGAGAAGGGGGAAGCGGCAAAGCCGCTCAGGGGGATGTCCTCTAATTCACCATCCGTCCACGCCCTTCCCAGTACGGGGCCTGCACCGCGCGGCGCATCACCTTGCCGTTGGGGTTCTTGGGAAGTGTGGAGACGAACTCGATGCGCCGGGGCCGCTTGAACCCGCCCAGGTGCTGGGCGCAGAACGCGTCGATCGCAGCGGTGGTGTCGGCGCCGGCCGCACGGCCGGGTTTGAGCACCACATGCGCGGCCACGGCCTCGCCCCACTTGTCATCGGGCACGGCGAACACACAGGCGTCGGCAATGGCATCGTGCTGGTACAGCACGGCCTCGACCTCCGATGGGTACACGTTGAAGCCGCCGCTGATCACCATGTCCTTCTTGCGGTCCACGATGTAGACGTAGCCCTCGTCGTCCATGCGGGCCAGGTCGCCCGTGTGGTAAGCGCCGTCCTTCAGCACCTCGGCCGTTAGCTCGGGGGCGCGCCAGTAGCCCGCGAAGATGTCATCACCCCGCACCACGATCTCGCCGATCTCGCCAGTGGCCACGGGCTGGCCGTCGTCGCCCAGGATCTGTACATCGCATTCCAGAAACGGGCGCCCGCACGAGGCCAGCCGCTCTGGCCGTGCCGCGCGAGCAAAGAGATGGTCTTCCACCGACAGGCCACACACGCCCGACGTGGTTTCACCCGCGCCGTAGCCTTGCTGCAGGACGGGCCCAAACACGTCCATGGCCTGCAGGATGCGCGCGGGCGCCATGGGGGCGGCGCCGTAGCCCAGACGCTGCAGGTCGGGCAGGGGGCGGTACTGGCCCTCCAGCTCGGTCAGCAGCATGTTGATCATGGTGGGCACCATGAAGGTGTGGGTCACACGGTCGGCACGCATGTCGGCGATGAAGCGTGCAGGCTCGAAGCCGTTGAACAGGCGGATGGTGACCCCCTGGCACAGCGCGGGCACCATCTGCATGCCCGATGCGTGGGTGATCGGCCCCACCAGCCCCAGCACATGGCCGGGCTGCTGCCCGTCGGAGCGGGTGAGGAACTTGCGAAGCTGCGCAAGGCGGTTGCCAAAGGTCTGCATGGCTGCCTTGAGCACTCCCGAAGAGCCGGAGGTGTAGTGCAGCACGGCGACTTCGTCCTCGAACACGTCCACCGGGGCGAACGAGTCGCTGGCCCGGGCCAGTGCCGCTTCGTAGCCAGCGGGGCCCGCATCGTCGGTCAGCAGCAGCTGGGGCATGGCGCCGGGCATGCATTGCTCCACATGCGGGCGGATGGTCTCGGCGCGGTCGGCCGTGGTCACGATCAGCGCCGCGCCGCTGTTGGCCGCGATGGCGCCGACCTCGACGGGCGACAGCCGGGCATTGAATGGCGCCTTGATCAGCCCTGCCTTGTAGCAGGTGATCTCGATCTCCACCACTTCGACGCAGTTGGGCAGGTAGATGCCCACGCGGTCGCCGCGCTGCAGGCCCAGGCCGAGCAGGGCGTTGGCCAGGCGGTTGGAGCGCTGCTCCAGTTCGGCGTAGGTGATGCTGCGCGCAGGGCTCTTGACCGCGATGCGGCGGGCATGGGCACGGGCGCTGCGTGCTACCAGCGTGCCGACGTTGGCAACGGTGCGGCGGTGGCTGCCGCTGTGGGGGTTGGGGGTGGCGGTGATGGTCGTCTCCTGGAGTGCAGTCCCCTGTGGCGGGGGCTTGGCCGGACTGTTCCAGAAGACGGGGGTATCAGGGAAATACGGATTGCTGATCGAAAGCCATCAATGGAATTGATGGCCCGCACAGGGGAAGAGCGTCAATGCGCTAGGGTGCCCCGTTCAGAGCTCACTGGCATCCTTGCCCTCGCTGCGCTTGACCACCCAGCGAACAGTGGCGCGGGGGGCGGGAACGCGCTGGGCGTAGACCTCCAGATCCCCGCGTGTCCATGCCGCGTAGCTGCCGCTGGGGTCGTTGGCGGCCGTTTCAGACCCATAGCTGCTGCGTCCGAACTGGAGCAGTTCCCCATAGGCTGCAGCGCCAGCGTCTGCCAGCGCGCTGGCATCGGCGACGAACTCCACCCGCCGCAGTTCGCGACCCGCAAAAAAGAAGGTCTGCGTCCCTTCCAGGCCTGCGATGACCACCGGGGCCAGACGCCACTGGCCGACCAGGCCACCAGACAGGCGCTGTGGTCGTGGTACGTGCGCGATGCCGGGCAAGGCTTGGCGCAGGGCGTCCACTCCCATCCCCAGCTCAACGCCGTCGGGGAGCGGCTGGACAGGCGCATACCCCGGAGAAAGATTTTGCGAGGGCTCGGAGACGGAGGTGGGTTGCGTGGTCTGCGCCTGCACGACCGCTGAGCAGGCGGCAAGTGCCAGAACGGCGCTCTGGCACAGGCGCCGCATGCGGCGGCTTGGGTCAAGGGGCAAGGTTTGGAGGCAACAGGTCAGACTCATCGTGGGATTTCTTGGTGGTGTGGGCGAGCCGATCCGCAGCCTGCAGGGCCATGCCATGGCATGCCGTGGCACTGCGGAGCGGGTGGGCCAATCTCAGTCATTGAGGGGGCGTCGGGCTGAATCATGGAGACGTTGGCGGTTGGGCGATCTCCGCGTCCCATCGGCCGGTGGTCACCAGGCGTTGAGCCACGGTAGCCAGCGCCTGCAGCACTGCTTGCATCACGGCGTCTGTGCCAGGGTCCCGGTCGCGCTCGGGGGCTGTTGCCAGGGTGTACGTGCGGATCATTTCCGGATTGATCACCCGCGCCACCAGCCAGTCGGAGCCCAAGGAGGGCGTATCGTTCAAGGCGCAGGCAGGGGTGAACGTAAAGCCTGCGCCGCAGGCGTACAGCGAGCGGATCACGCGGGCCGAGTCGTGCTCATGCACAACGTTCAATGACGTACCGCGCAGGGTTGCCGCGTCTTCCACCTGCTGGCGGATGGAAAACCGGCGTGACTGCAATACCAGCGGCTGCGCGGCTGCAACGGCAAAGTCGATATCGGGGCGTGTGGCTGGCGCCGGTTCTTGCCTGTTCGTGGGCAGAGGCTGGAGCAGCGCTCGCACCGAGCCGCTGGAGTCCTGCCCGCAGAAGTACATGGATTCGCGGGCGAAGGGCTGGCACACCAAGCCTTCTGCCTGGTGCGTGTCCACCAGGATACCGACCTCCGCCCGCCGATCCAGCATGGCCTTCTTGACCATCAGGCTGAGGTCATCGAGCACAAAAACGCGAATGCGCGGGTGGGTGTCTTTCAGGTGCGCGAGCAACGGTCCCATGAGCAGCGATGCCAGCAAAAAAGGCAGGGCGATCGTGATCGAGCCTTCCGGCCCTTGTGGCAGCCGCTGAATGCGTTCGCGCATCGCAGACGCGTCGCTCAGCAGGCGCCGAGCGTCCTGATACAGCTGCACGCCGGCCTGCGTGGGGGTGACGCCGATGTGCGAGCGCTCCAGCAATTGCGCGCCCAACTCTGACTCCAGCTTCTTGATCTGGGCCGTGAGTGCCGGCTGGGCAATGTACAGGCTGCCAGCTGCCCGCGACAGGCTGCCGGCCTCAACCACGGTGATGAAGTAGCGCAGGCTTCTTAGATCCATGGGGCATGACTGTAGCGGCCGTCGCTCGGCCGGCGGTCAGGCCTGCAGGGCGGACCTGGCGCCAGCCAGAGAATGAACAGACACGGATCCTTCGCAGTCCAACGCATGGGCTGCGAATCAATGGGATCAGTCTCCCATCACCACGCCCTCACGGCGGGGGTCTGCGCCCCCCATCCACAGCTTCTTGCCGTGTGCCTGCCCGCGCGTGATGGCCTGCAACCCACTCGTCATGTTCATCTCACGCACCTCAGCGCCCCGGGCGCGCAGGGCTTCCACGGTGGCGGGTGGGAAGCGTTTTTCTTCCAGCAGCGTGGGGCCGTTCATCGAGCCGAAGTTGGGCAGGTTGATGGCTTGCTGGGGCATCAGGCCCCAGTTGAGCACGCCGTAGAGCGTCTTGGCCGTGTAGTGGATGATGGCCGCGCCGCCGGGGCTGCCGCCGCTCATCAGCAGCTCGCCCGTGGCCTTGTCGAAGACCAGCGTGGGCGCCATGGAGGAGCGGGGGCGTTTGCCGGGCTGCACGCGGTTGGCAATCGGCTGGCGTTTGGCGTCGGTGGGGGCAAAGCTGAAGTCGGTCAGCTCGTTGTTCAGCAAAAAGCCTTTGACCATTTGCCGTGCACCGAACTGGTCTTCGATGGTGGTGGTCATGGCCACGGCGTTGCCAAAGGCATCGACGATGCTGATGTGGCTGGTGCCGTATTCGGGCTGGTCGGGCATGGGGGCGTAGCTGGTCTTCACGGCGGCCGGGTTGCCGGGCTGGGCGACCTTCATGCTTTGCGTGCCGATGAGTTTGGCGCGTTCGGCTAGGTAGGCAGGGGCGATCAGGCTGGTCCAGCTGCCGCCGGGGGGCTGCGCGAAGTCAGGGTCGGCCACGTAGAGTGCGCGGTCGGCAAAGGCCAGGCGGGCGGCTTCGGTGTACAGGTGCAGCCAGTCGGCGGATGGAACGCCGTCTTGCAGGGGCTTGGCGGCAGCATCGGTGTTTTTCAGGATGCCCAGGATCTGCCCGATGGCAATGGCGCCCGAGCTGGGCGGCGGGAAGCCGCAGATGCGGAAGTCTTTGGCCTGCACCTGGTAGTCGTGGCACAGCGCTTCGCGCTTTTTGGGCTGGTAGCCAGCCAGGTCGGCCATGCTGAGTTTGCCGGGGTTGGTGGGGTGTTTTTGCACCTTGTCCACGATGGCCTGGGCGATTTCGCCTTCGTGCAGTGCCTTGCTGCCTTCGGTGGCGATGCGGCGCAGCACGGCGGCCAACTCGGGGTTGCGCAGGTTCACACCCACATCGCGCGCGTCGCCGTCGGCCTTGTAGAAATAGGCGGCAGCCACCGGGTCCTTCTTGAGGTGCGGGTCGGCCTTGACCAGGGTGTTGAGCCGCGCGCTGACTTTGAAGCCGTCTTCGGCCAGGGTGATGGCGGGCTGGAACAGCGTGGCCCAGGGCAGCTTGCCGTGCTGCTTGTGCGCCATCTCCAGCATGCGCACGGTGCCGGGCACGCCGACCGAGCGGCCGCCCACCACGCCGTCGTAGAACTGCACGGGTTTGCCGTCGGCGCCGAGAAAGAGTTTTTCGTCTGCTGCAGCCGGGGCGGTCTCGCGGCCGTCGTAGGCCTCCACGGTTTTGCCGGTGCTGTGCAGCAGGAAGGCGCCGCCGCCGATGCCGCTCGATTGCGGCTCCACCAGGGTCAGCACCATTTGCACGGCAATGGCCGCGTCGATGGCAGAACCCCCGGCCTTGAGGATCTGGTAGCCCGCATCCGTGGCCAGTGGGTTGGCGGCGGCCACGGCAAATTTCTCGGTGGCCCAGCCGGGCTTTTCGGTGTAGCCGGACGAGCCTTCGGGCTGGGCGGGCACGGTGTAGGCGAACTGTGACGGGGCGCTTGCGCAGCCTGCCAGCAGCACGGCCGAGGCCAGCAGGCTCAGGCTGAAGGTGATGGCACGAGGGGAGGGCAGGGGGTGCGTGGTGGTTTTGGGCATGGACAACTCCTGGGTGGCGAGAAGCGAAGGGGCGAAGAAGTGGTCATGGTACGCGGACCGGCCGGAGCGACGCCGAGGCGTTACATCGCGCTACAGGCTCTGAGAATTTGGGTGTTTTTGGCCTCTAGCGCTTATTCATCAAGCGCTAATAGCTATTAATAGCATAGCATTCAAGCAGCCGTCATGCTGGCTTGGGCCCGGGCCGCCCGTCTTCCACCACAAAGCGGGCGAGCGTGGTGGCGGCACTGTCCGCGCGCAGCGGGTCGTCCAAGACGCGCAGGGTGGTGGTCCAGCGTGTGGGGGTGATGTCTGCCAGCCCATAGCCGCGCTGGTCGCAGCGGGCCAGTAGCACATGCGGGTTGTGCCGGGCGATGGCGTCCACCTTGTCTTGTGTGGTGCCCGAGCGAGAGCTGATGGACGTGCCGCAGAACTCGCTGGCCACCACGGGCGACTCTGGGCGACCGGGATTGGCGTGCACCCTGCACACATAGTTCTGGTGGATGTCGCCGCCCAGCAGCACGGTGTTGCGCGGGGCGTGCTGGGCCACGGCCTGCAGCAGGCGCGCGCGGGCGGCGGGGTAGCCGTCCCAGCTGTCGGTGGCGGTGACGCCCGAGGGGTAGTGGCGCGGCGAAAACAGGGTTTGCTGTGCCAGCACGCTCCAGCGGGTGGCGTCTTTGGTGTGTGCGTCGGCGGCCAGGCCGGTGTCCAGCCACTGCTCTTGCGCTGCGCCCAGCAGCGTTCGGGCGGGGCTGGCCAGGTCGGCGCAGTCTGCCGCGCGCACAGCGCCCGCGCTGGCGGACTGGGGCGTGCGGCAGGCCTGCCAAGTGCGGTACTGGCGGCTGTCCAGCAGGTGGATGTGTGCCAGGCGCCCCCAGCGAAGGCGACGGTAGACCTGCAGGGCATCCCAGCGTGTGCCGGAGGCGGGGCCGTTCAGGCTGGCGGCGCGCAGCGGCATGTTCTCGTAAAAGGCTTGCCATGCGGCGCTTCGCAGCGTCAGAAAGCTGTCGTCTTTGCCCTTGCCGGTGCCACTGGCGTAGTCGTTTTGCACCTCATGGTCGTCCCAGGTCACGGCCCAGGGGCAGGTGGCATGGGCAGCCTGCAGGGCGGGGTCGCTTTTGTGCAGGGCGTAGCGCTCGCGAAAGTCCGCCAGCGTGGTGGCGTGGCGCAGGTTGTGGGTGCGCGCCAGGTCTGTGGTGTTTTTGGGCGAGGCGTACTCGTAGATGTAGTCGCCCAGGAACAGCACCAGGTCGGGCTGGTCGGCCACCAGATGGTGCCAGGCGGCGTAGTGACCGTGTTCCCAGCGCTGGCAGGAGGCAAAGCCGATGCGCAGCGTGGCGGGCAGGTCACCGGGGGCCGGGGCCGTGCGCGTGCGGCCGGTGGCGCTGATGGCATCGCCCAGCATGAAGCGGTAGTGGTACCAGCGGCCTGGTGCCAGGCCCTGCAGCTCCACATGCACGCTGTGGCCGAGCGCAGGCAGGGCGGTGGCTTCGCCTTTTTGCACGATCTGTGCAAAACGCACATCGTGCGCCACCTCCCACCGCACGGTGTGGGCCGCTTGCATCAGCGCCGGGTCGGCCAGCACCAGCCGCGTCCACAGCACCACGCCGTCGGGCGCCGGGTCTCCACTGGCCACGCCCAGCGCGAAGGGGTTGCTCTGTAGTGCTGGTGCGTTGCTCCATGCCCAGCGGGGCAGTTGGGTGGCAGCGGCGGCCAGGATGGCCTTCCGCAAAAATGCGCGTCTCTGCTCTGGGTTCATGGCGGGGCGCTAGTGTGGCGTTGCACGCTTGACGGTACATTTAAAACCGATGGATTTTTGGTCAGGGCAAGGCGCAAACCACAGCGATACCCGTAGGTATCGCGAGGATTTGCAACGTCGCCCTGGCCAAAAAGGCGCGGTTTTAAGTGCCGGATAGCGTGCAACACCACACTAGATAGGTGCGCTGCACTTAGAACCGGCGCGGCCCAGGCCAGCGGCCACCGCGCAAGGGCCGCCCCGCCGCGCTGGTGGCGTGCCCCTCCCGAAGGAGAGGGGGAAGGCGCCGAAGGCGACTCAGGGGGTGCTTCACCCTATGCCGCCATGACCCGGTTCTTGCCCGATCGCTTGGCCAGGTACATCGCCTGGTCGGCGCGGCGGATGGCGTCGGGGCTGCCTTCGCTGTCGTGCAGCTGGGCCACACCAGCGCTGAACGTGATGAGCACCTTCTCGCTGCCCTGCAGGAAGAAGCGTGTGGTCAGCTCGCGCTGCAGCCGCGTCATCGCGGCCACGCCGCTTTCTACCGAAGTGTCGGGCAGCACCAGCACGAACTCTTCGCCGCCATAACGCGCCAGCAGGTCCTGTGGCCGCATGACTTCGCGTGTGACTTGGGCCAGGTGCACCAGGGCCGCGTCCCCGCCCGAGTGGCCCAGGCGGTCGTTGATGGTCTTGAAATTGTCCACGTCCAGCAGCGCCAGGCACAGCGGCGAGCCCAGGCGGCGCGCGCGGGCGATTTCGCGCTCCATGGCTTCGTCCAGGCCCTTGCGGTTGAGCGAGCCGGTGAGCGGGTCGTGCCGGGCCTGGGCGCTGGCGCGGTCCAGCTCTTCCTGCAGCTTGGCGACTTCGGCGCGCTTGGCTTCGGTGCGCTCGCGCAGGTCGTGAAGCTCGTCGTGGGCCACACGGCTGTCCAGCGCCATCGAACGGGTGGCGGTCATCACCTCTTGCAGCACGGGGGCGATTTCCTCAAGGGTGTTGGCCTTGCCGATCAGGTCGGCGCAGCGTGCCATGGTGCCCTGGTAGGTTGTGCTGGATGCGGTGATCTTGGCCAGCCGTTCGATGAAGGTGGCCAGCATGTCCTTCATCTGCTCCTGCGCTTCCACGGTGCGCGCCTTGGCCTCGGTCTGCTTGAAGATCACGTCCTTGAGCCGGCGCTGCACATCGTCCAGGCGGCGCAAAGTGAGCGGCGGGGTGGATGCTGCCATCAGCGCCTCGGCCTGGCCGTGCAGCCAGCGGTCTTCCACGCTGAGCACGGCGATGTTCTCGAACACCATGTGGAGCAGCTCCAGCAGGCTGGAGCGGATGGCGGCCTGGTCTTCGGTGGCAAACGACAGCCGGTAGGTGAAGTTGCCCAGCATGAGCTGGACGGTGGAGATGGGCGGTGCGGGCTCTTTCAGAAAGGCGATGAGCTTTTGCGCCATCTCGATCACGCGGGCATCGTCTTCGCCCAGCGCGGGCAGCGTGTTGTCGATCAGGCGGGCGAGCATCTGCGCAAACTCGTCCGGCAGAACACCGGGGTTGCCGGGGACGGTGGTGCTTGCAGCGGTCTCTACCGGGGCTGCAGCCGCCGCCGGGCTCAGCCCCAGGTTGGCGTAGCCGACCAGCACACTTTGTAGCGAAGTCCAGTCTTTGTTGTTGACGGCGCGTTCAAATTGCCCCAAGAGCCGCTTCTGGGCCGGTGTCTGCCCTGGCAGCACCCGCAGGATGTGGTGCAGTTGGCCGTCCGGGAACGGCTGGGGGCTTCGGGTTCCTGCGATCTCGTCGTACAGCGCCAGGTAGTTGTCGGGCGTTGGGGGCAGGCGGCGGGCGGCCAGCTGCTTGAGCGTCTCGCGCGCAATTTCGGAAGGTGGTCGGTCGGCCATGTGCGGACACCAGTGTCAGAGGAGAGCAGGAGGTGCGAGTGTGACACAGCGGCCGCTTTCTGAGGTGCGGGCTCTGCCAAGCCTTGTGGCCTGGCAGGCGCAGGCGTCAGTTCACCATCACGAGCTTGCCCATCACCCCCCGTGAACCCATGTGTGCGTAGGCGGCGGGCAGCTCGGCCATGGGCATGGTGCGGTCGATCACGGGCTTGATCTTGCCCTGGGCGTACCACTGCGCCAGCTCGCCCATCATGGCGGCGTTGGCCTTGGGCTCGCGCTTGGCGAAGTCGCCCCAGAACACGCCCACGATGGAGGCGCCCTTGAGCAGCGCCAGGTTGAAGGGTAGGGCCGGGATGGGGCCGGAGGCAAAACCCACCACCAGGTAGCGGCCGCGCCAGGCAATGGAGCGGAACGCGGGCTCGGCAAAATCGCCACCCACAGGGTCATAAATCACGTCGGGGCCCTTGCCGTCGGTAAGCGCCTTGATGGCGTCGCGCAGGTTGTCCTTGCTGTAGTTGATGGTGGCATCGGCCCCTATGGAGGTGCACAGCGCGCATTTTTCATCGCTGGAGGCCGCTGCAATCACGCGCGCGCCCATGGCCTTGGCGATCTGGATGGCGGCCGTGCCCACGCCCCCGGCGGCGCCCAGCACCAGCACGGTCTCGCCCGCCTTGAGCTGTGCGCGGTCTACGAGGGCGTGGTGCGAGGTGGCGTAGATCATGATGAACGCCGCAGCGTCCACGTGCGAAAAGCCATCCGGCAGCGGCATGCACAGGGCTGCCGGGGCGATGGTGTGGGTGCCGAAACCGCCGGTGCCCGACAGGCAGGCCACGTTCTGGCCGACCTTGAGGTGGGTGACGCCTTCGCCCACGGCTGCCACCACGCCTGCGTACTCCGAGCCGGGGACGAAAGGCAGGGGCGGTTTCATCTGGTACTTGTTCTGCACGATCAGCAGATCGGGGAAGTTCAGGCTAGCCGCCTTGATTTCGATCAGCACCTCGCCCGCCTTGGGCGTGGGCGTGGGCAGTTCGGTCCAGGCCAGGGCGTCAACGCCGGTGGGGTTGGTGCAAAGCCAAGCGTGCATGGGAAAAGTCTCCTGTCAATGTGGTCTGCATGATAGGCGGGGCAACCGGGCGCCCGATGTCCCACGAGCGACGGAGGGCGGGCCGTTGGGTGTGGGCGGGTGCCCACCTACAATCCGTTGCAAGCTCTACCGCAACCCATGAAAATTCTGATCTCCAACGACGACGGCTACCAGGCTCCGGGCATCGTGGCGCTGCACGATGCCCTGAAAACCCTCGACGGGGTGGAGGTTGAAGTCGTCGCGCCCGAGCACAACAACAGCGCCAAGTCCAATGCGCTGACCCTGCACTCGCCGCTGTATGTGCACAAGGCCCACAACGGCTTCCGTTATGTGAACGGAACGCCGGCCGACTGTGTGCACATCGCCCTGACGGGGCTGCTGGGCTACCGGCCCGATCTGGTGGTGTCGGGCATCAACAATGGCGCCAATATGGGTGATGACACCATTTATTCGGGCACGGTGGGCGCGGCCATGGAGGGCTATCTGTTTGGCATTCCGGCCATTGCCTTCTCGCAGGTGGACAAGGGATGGGGCGAGATCGAGGCTGCAGCGGCCAAGGCTCGGGAAATCGTTGCGCAGATGCGCGCCCAGAACCTGGTGACCGATACACCCTGGCTGCTGAATGTGAACATTCCCAACATGCCGCTTGCGGCGCTGCAGCCCATCAAGCTGTGCCGCCTGGGGCGCCGCCACGCGGCCGAGCGCGTGATCGTGCAGGAAAGCCCCCGGGGTGAGGCCATGTATTGGATTGGTGGCGCTGGAGCCGCCAAGGACGATGCGGAGGGCACGGATTTCCATGCCACGGCGCAGGGCCATGTGTCCATCACGCCGCTGAAGGTGGACCTGACCGACCATGACAACCTTGGCTACTGGGCGCAAACGGCGTCCCGGCTTGCGGCAGGGGCGGCTGGCGCCCCGGAGCGCTGATGCAGCGCCGCCCCGGATTCCCGGCCCGTCTGCCCGGATCGGGTCCTGCGGCAGTCCGGGCCACGCCGGTGGCTCCCGCTGCGCGCAATTCAGTGGCGGCACCCCCTGTGGGCGTTGGGTTGGATTCTGCGGCGGTGCGCGCGCGCATGGTGCAAAAGCTGGCGGCAGGGGGCATCACATCGGCTGCGGTGTTGCAGGCCATGGGCATCGTGGAGCGCCACCGTTTTGTGGACAGCGCCCTGGTCAACCAGGCGTATGAGGACACCAGCCTGCCCATCGGCCTGGGGCAGACCATCTCCAAGCCCAATGTCGTCGCCCGCATGTGCGAATTGCTCCTGGGCGCCGAAGGCGCACGCACCGATGGGCTGGGGCGTGTGCTGGAAATCGGCACGGGCTGCGGCTACCAGGCCGCCGTGCTGAGCCACCTGGCGCGCGAGGTTTACACGCTGGAGCGCCTGCGTGGCCTGCACGACAAGGCGCGCAACAACCTGCGCCCATTTCGGCTGGCCAATGTGCACCTGCTGTTCGGTGACGGCATGCTGGGCTATGCCAAGGGTGCGCCTTACGCGGCCATCATTGCCGCAGCCGGTGGTGACGCTGTACCCCAGGCCTGGTGCGACCAATTGGCCGTGGGCGGCAGGCTGGTTGCGCCCATGGCGCTTGCGGGGGGGCAGCAGATGTTGCTTGTGATCGACAAAACCCCACACGGATTGAAACAAAGCGTGCTGGAGCCTGTGCATTTTGTCCCTCTAAAATCGGGGATTGCCTGAAGGGAATTGCTTATGTTCGTATCGCGTGGTCTTGTGGTTGGGTTTACTGTGGCACTGGCGGGTTTGGCGCTCAGTGGCTGCGGCACCCGGCTGAACAAGGCTCCAGTGGAAGACCGAGGCACATCCTCCTCCTCCGCTCCTTCATCCTCTGCACAGCCAGGTGTGGTGGTTGGCACCCCCATCAAGCCACTGCCGGGTGCCGAAAATGCGGGCAAGCCTGGCTATTACACAGTCAAGCCTGGAGATACCCTGATCCGAATCGGGCTGGAGTCCGGCCAGAGCTGGAAAGACATTGCGCGCTGGAACAACCTTGACAACGCAAATCTGATCGAAGTGGGCCAGGTTCTGCGTGTGGCGCCACCGGTTGCTGCTTCGCAGGCGGTCGCGTCGGACAGCGGCGTGGTCACCCGTCCTGTCACGTCTTCCTCCATCACGCCTGCGGCACCTGCGAGCACGCCAGCCCCTGCGGCCAGTGCCGCGAAACCTGCAACATCGGCGGCTTCTGGCCCTGTGGTGGCCGTTGCCCCCGCCACGCCTGCCGCACCCGCTGCCGCGGCCGAGGATGACATGGCGTTCATCTGGCCTGCGCCTGGCTCGTTGATTGCCGGTTTTGACGAGGCACGCAACAAGGGCTACGACATTGCTGGCAAGGCAGGTGATCCGGTCCTGGCCGCCGCCGATGGCCGCGTGGTGTATGCGGGCGCTGGGCTGCGCGGATACGGCAACCTTGTCATCCTCAAGCACAACAACACTTTTTTGACGGCATATGCCCATAACCAGACCTTGCTCGTCAAGGAAGATCAGGCCGTGCGCAAGGGGCAAAAAATCGCCGAGATGGGCAGCACCGACGCCGATCGCGTCAAGCTGCACTTTGAAATCCGCCGCCAGGGCAAGCCGGTGGATCCATCGCGTTACCTGCCTCCCCGTTGAGCCCGGCTGTGGCTCAACCGCCTCTGGGCGCATCTGGCAGTGCGGATGAACCGGCCGGAGCCGCAGATGACTTGCTGAGCGAGGAGTCTGAAGGACTGGCGGACGAATCCGGGAGCGAGCTTCGCTCCACGCAGATCGGCGCCGGGCAGCACGCCGCCCGGCTGGACAAGGCGCTGGCCGATCTGGTGCCCGAGTTCTCCCGCAGCTATCTGCAGCAATTGCTGGTGCAGGGGTTGGTCAGTCTCAATGGCAAACCGGTCACGAAGTCGGCGACCCGGGTGAAGGTGGGCGATCAGGTGGTGCTGGAAATGCGGCCCACGCTGCAGAGCCAGGCGTTTCGGCCCGAGCCCATGCACATTGAGGTCGTCCATGAGGATGCGCATCTGCTGGTGGTGAACAAGCCCGCTGGTCTGGTGGTCCACCCCGCGCCGGGGAACTGGAGTGGCACCTTGCTCAACGGCTTGCTCGCCCGCGACGACAAGGCATTGACCGTGCCACGCGCTGGCATCGTGCACCGGCTCGACAAGGATACGAGTGGCTTGATGGTGGTTGCCCGTGATCGTGCCACCATGGACGCGTTGGTTGCACTGATTGCGGAGCGCAAGGTACAGCGCCAGTATTTGGCCATGGCCCACGGCGCCTGGTCGGGACCCAAGACGCGAACGGTGGATGCTCCCATCGGCCGGGATCCACGCAACCGCCTGCGCATGGCGGTGGTGGACTTGGCACTCCATGCTGGCAAGCTGGCACGGACCGATATCCGCTGCCTGGCTGGTACGGACGACGGTTGCTGGGTGCAATGCACCCTGCACACGGGGCGCACCCACCAGATCCGGGTGCACATGGCATCTCTGAAGCACCCGCTGGTGGGGGATAGCCTCTATGGGGGAGCTCCGCTCGGGGCGATGCAGCGGCAGGCCCTTCATGCCTACCGCCTGGCCTTTGTGCATCCCGTCACGGGCCAGGCGTTGGAATTCCATGCTCCTGTGCCCGAAGACATGCGCCAAGCCCTCTCCTTGTGGGGGCTGGGCTACAATGCGCCCTGACGGCCAGACTGGCCCCAGCCCGAAGACGGAATCCCGCCGGGCTTCTGCGTCGCGCCAGCGCCCTTGCACAGCGCGCCATTGATTGCCCCTGCTGTTGATGTGCCACCCGTTGCAACGCGTGGCACTTTTCCAGGAATCGCTGAACCATGAACACGGTGGATGCCAAACGGGTCCTCGAAACTGCGCTGATCTGCGCGCAGCAGCCTCTGCCCCTGCGCGAGCTGCGGGTGCTTTTCAATGACGCTCTGGGGTCGGACACGCTCAAGTTGCTGTTGCAGGAGTTGCAGCTTGAATGGACGCAGCGGGGTGTAGAGCTGGTGCAGGTGGCCACGGGCTGGCGTTTTCAGAGCCGTCCCGAAATGCGTGAATACCTCGACAGGTTGCACCCCGAAAAGCCTCCGCGCTATTCGAGGGCCACCATGGAGACACTCGCGATCATTGCGTATCGCCAGCCGGTTACGCGCGGCGACATCGAGGACATCCGGGGGGTAACGGTCAATAGCCTGATCGTCAAGCAGTTGGAAGACCGCGGCTGGGTCGAGGTCATTGGTCACCGGGAAACGGTGGGGCGCCCCGCGCTGTTTGCAACCACCCGGCAGTTCTTGGATGACATGGGATTGCAGTCGTTGGACCAATTGCCGGTGCTTGACGACCCCTCAGGCAATGCGAATGTGCTGGAAGCAATGGCCGCTGCAGCGCAAGGAGTGATAGAGCCGGAATCAACGCCTGAGGCCGAGGCTGAACTGCTGGCTGTGGCGATGGATAGTCAGCCATCAGAGTCTTTGGAGGCTGTTGCCGCCAGTGGGCAGTTGCTGCGTGTGGATGATTTTTTTCAGAGTGCGGAGACGGATCTCCGTGATGACGATGCCGATACCCCGGGTGGTATCCAGGGAAATACTTGATGAACGATTCGACCCCCGAAATCCCGGCCGATCTGCCGGATGCTGATCCTTCAGCGACAGCCGCAGCGCCCAAAAAAGCCGCTGTCAAACGTGCCCCGCGCAAGAAAAAAGTCGAGCCAGCGCAAGCCGTGGAAGTGCAGGATGCTGTGGACGTGCGCGTTTTGGATGCTGCTGAGGCACCTGCCCTGGCCGGGGAGTCGCCGCATGGGTTGAGCCAGCAGGATGTACCTGTCGCTCCTGTGGTTGCGAATGAGCCTGCAATTCCCGAGGCAGAGGCGGAGGCGTCTGACGCCACCCCCGAACCTCGCCATGGCGAGCGCCAGAATCGTGGGGACGGGCGGGCTCGGCAGCCGCGCCTCGATGGTGCTGGGCGCGACAAGCGCAAGGTGGGTGCTCCTGCGGTTCAGGGATACCAATTTGAAGATGTGGTGTCGGGGCGCTTCGATGAGGATGATGCCTCCGCAGAGATGGTTCCGGCTAAGCGGGTGCTTCTGCCCCAGGTGGAAACCCCCAAGCTTCACAAGGTGCTGGCGCAGGCGGGACTTGGCTCGCGCCTGGAGATGGAGCAACTTATTCTGGAAGGGCGCATCTCTGTCAACAACGAGCCAGCCCACATCGGCCAGCGTATCCAGTTCGGCGATCAGGTCAAGGTCAATGGCAAACCCATCCGCTACCGCATAGACCCGCCGCCAGCGCGGGTGATTGCTTACCACAAGCCTGTGGGGGAGGTGGTGACCCATGACGATCCCCAGAACCGGCCCACCGTCTTTCGCAAGCTGCCCCGGCTCATGCAGGGCAAGTGGCAGTCGGTCGGGCGCCTGGATCTGAATACCGAAGGCCTGCTGCTGTTCACCAGCTCGGGAGAGCTGGCCAATAAGCTCATGCATCCTCGTTTTGGGCTGGAGCGCGAATACGCTGTGCGTGTGCTCGGCGCCCTCAGCAATGAGGAAAAGCAGAAGCTGCTCGATGGCGTGCGCCTGGACGATGGCATGGCGTCATTTGGTTCCATCGAAGATGGTGGAGGCGAAGGTTCCAATTGCTGGTACCGGGTCACCATTTCCGAAGGGCGCAATCGCGAGGTGCGCCGCATGCTCGAATCTGTGGGCCATGCGGTCAGTCGGTTGATCCGCATTCGTTACGGTGCCATGGTGCTGCCACGGGGTCTCAAGCGCGGTGCCTGGCTGGAACTGGATGAGGGCGACATCCGGGCCCTGGTGCAGGCGGCGGGCGCCGGGCGTCCGGAAGCAGCGGAAGCTCGTTCGGATGACGGGTCGGGCGCTGGCGGCGGACGGGGTGGCAACAAGCGCAACCGGGGGCGCAATGGTCCCCGCGTGGGCGACGGGCCGCGTCGCGACATGTCGCAGGGTGCGCCCGGTGGTCCCCGAGGGCAGAAACCCCGCCGTGATGGGGGGCAAGGGTTCGACCGTGGCAACAATGCAGGTGGTGGAGACCGCCCGCGCGGCGCGGCGCAGCCCGATCCGATGAAAACATCGGTGGGCTATATCGGCATGGACAGTCTCTCGCGGCATCGCCAGGACAAACGCCGCCCTGGTGGCGGAGGTCCACGCCGGGGCGGGGGCGGGCGCTAGGCGCTGTGCTGCCCCGGGCTCCCCGGTTAGAATCGAGGGCTTTGTCCGGTGGACAAACGAATCACAGCAACTTCAATTCAGGAAATCAATATGGCAATCGAACGCACTCTCTCCATCATCAAGCCCGACGCAGTGGCAAAGAACGTCATCGGTCAGATCTATGCACGCTTCGAAGCGGCTGGTCTCAAGGTCGTGGCTGCACGTATGGCTCACCTGTCGCGCCTGGAGGCCGAGCAGTTCTACGCTGTGCACAAAGAGCGTCCTTTCTTCAAGGATCTGGTGGATTTCATGATCTCCGGTCCTGTGATGATCCAGGCTCTGGAAGGTGAAAACGCGATTCTGAAAAACCGCGAACTCATGGGCGCCACGGACCCCAAGAAGGCAGAAGCCGGCACCATCCGCGCCGACTTCGCGGACAGCATCGATGCCAATGCAGTGCATGGCTCCGACGCTGCGGAAACCGCCCAGGCAGAAGTGGCTTTCTTCTTCCCTGGTCTGAACATTTACTCGCGCTGATATGGGTGTCCCCATGCCTGTTCCCGCACACGTGGGATACCTGCGCCATGGGGACGACTGCGTTCGGCCCACCCCGGGGAGGGCGCAGTGACCACCAATCTTTTGGAATTTGATCTCGACGGTCTGGCGGCTTTCTGCCAGCAGTTGGGTGAAAAGCGGTTTCGCGCCACGCAGTTGTTCCGCTGGATTCATCAGCGCGGCGCCAGTGACTTTGACGCCATGAGTGATCTAGCAAAGGCCTTGCGCGACAAGCTCAAGGGCTGTGCTCGCGTTGAGGCCTTGCCCGTCATCTCCGAACATGTCTCCTCAGACGGCACGGTCAAGTGGCTGTTTGACGTTGGGGATGGCAACGCGGTCGAGGCGGTTTTTATTCCCGAAGATGATCGCGGAACCCTGTGTATATCCTCGCAGGCTGGCTGTGCCGTGGGTTGCCGCTTCTGTTCCACGGGGCATCAGGGCTTCAGCAGAAATCTCACCACAGGGGAGATCGTTGCACAGCTTTGGTTTGCTGAACATTCCTTGCGCCAGCGCCTCCAATCCGAGGACCGCGTCATTTCGAACGTGGTGATGATGGGAATGGGGGAGCCGCTGCAGAACTACTCGGCCCTCGTTCCGGCTTTGCGGGTCATGCTGGACGACCATGGGTATGGTTTGTCACGCAGGCGGGTCACAGTTTCAACGTCGGGTGTGGTTCCGATGATGGACCGCTTGTCCGTGGATTGTCCTGTGGCTCTCGCGGTGTCTCTGCATGCGCCGAATGACCCCTTGCGCGACAACCTGGTGCCGCTGAACCGCAAGTATCCCATTGAAGAATTGCTGGCTGCCTGCAATCGATATCTGGCGCATGCGCCGCGCGACTTCATTACGTTTGAATACTGCATGCTCGATGGTGTCAATGACCAGGTTGAGCACGCACGGCAGCTGATCGAACTCGTCAAGCCCGCCCGTGGTGTGGGTGTGCGCTGCAAATTCAACCTGATTCCTTTCAATCCGTTTCCCGCGTCAGGGCTGTTGCGTTCGCCACAAAATCAGGTGCTGGCTTTCGCCAAAGTCTTGAGCGAAGCGGGTATCGTCACGACCGTGCGCAAGACCCGCGGAGATGATATCGACGCTGCGTGCGGTCAGCTCGCAGGCGATGTCAAGGACCGCACAAGGGCTGCCGAGCGCATGGCAAAGCAGCGGACAATCGTGCTCAAACCGGTGACTTGATCAACAAGCAATCGGCATACTTCAAGGAGGCTCTACATGGTGAGATTGGTTGGACGCTGGCAGCAATGGGGCCGCTGGACTCTCACGGCATGTGGCGTGGTGGCCTGCGTGGCTGCGCTTCAAGGGTGTGCAACCAATAGCGGCATGCCGACCGCCGACGCCAACGCGGGAATGATCACCCCGTCTGATGAGCCAGAGACGCGGCGTCGCGCCCGTATCCGTCTGGAGCTTGCTTCCAACTATTTTGAGAATGGTCAGACGGCCGTGGCGCTCGATGAAGTCAAGCAGGCGCTGGCAGCTGATCCCACCTACGCCGATGCGTTCAATCTTCGTGGCCTCATCTACATGAGGTTGAGCGATTTTGCCCAGGCGGACGACAGTTTTCGCCGAGCATTGGCGCTGCGGGCCGGGGATCCCAATCTGCTGCACAACTACGGTTGGTTGTTGTGCCAGCAGCAAAAGTACGCTGAGGCGAATCAGCACTTTGGTCGGGCTCTCGCAAATCCTGCATACACAGCACGCAGCAAGACCTTGATGGCCCAAGGCCTGTGCCAATCAGGCGCCGGCCAGTTTGCGGAGGCCGAGCAGTCGCTGCTGAAAGCTTATGAACTGGATGCGGCAAACCCTGTGGTCGGTTATCACCTCGCGGCACTTTTGTTGCGTCGCAATGAATTGACCCGGTCTCAGTTTTATATCCGGCGGCTCAACAACAGCCAGTACGCCAATTCCGAGTCGTTGTGGCTGGGGATCAAGGTTGAGCGCGCTTTGGGTGATTCCGTGGCAATGAAGCAACTGGCTGACCAGTTGCGCAAGCGTTTCCCGGACTCACGGGAGTTGGGTGCATACGAGCGTGGGGCTTTCAATGAGTGAGGTTTTGGAAAGTGGTGGGGTGACAGCGGGTAGTTTGCTGAGGGAGGCGCGACAAGCGTCTGGTATGCACATCGCTGCCTTGGCTGTGGCACTGAAAGTGCCAGTCAGCAAGCTGGAGGCGCTGGAGGCGGATAACTATGAGGCCTTGCCCGATACAGTGTTTGTGCGTGCGCTTGCCTCCAGCATGTGCAGAACGCTCAAGTTGGACCCAGCCCCTATTCTGTCGCTGTTGCCACAAAGTAAAAGCCCTCGCTTGGCTACAGACAGTGCGGGGTTGAACGCTCCGGTGAAAGGCAGTATCGGGAAATCGTCTTCCTCATCGGCTTCCTTTTCCTCCGGCTCCACCTCACGGTCCGTAACGGTGGTGGTTTTGGCGCTGCTGGTGGGGGCACTGATCCTGGTCTTTTTCCCCAGGCAGCAGGACGGTGTAACGAGCCCGCTTGTTGCCCCCGCATCGATCCAACCGCCGGCCAATGTGGTCGAGCAGCAGGCCGCCCCTGCTGTCGCGGGTGCGTCGGATGCAATCCCCGCCGCTGCCCAGCGCATCCCCGACGTTTCTCTGCCGTCAGTGGCAGGTCGCACAGACGCGGCTCCCGCCGTTGCGGCTGCCGCTACTAACAACGCTGCGTCAGCCCCAGTGGAGGCGGCAAGCGCTACAACGCCACCGGCCGGGGCATTGGTGCTGCGCGCGCGCAGCGAATCCTGGGTGCAGGTGCGTGATTCCGCAGGCACGGTGGCGTTGCAAAGGAATCTTGCGGCGGGTGAGTCGGTGTCTGTCGCAGGCCAAATGCCGCTGGCCGTGGTGATCGGTCGTGCCGACGTGACAGAGGTATTCGTGCGCGGAAAGCCTTTTGACTTGACGCCTGTGTCCCGTGAGAACGTAGCTCGCTTCGAGGTGAAATAATGGAACGGTTACCTTGTGAGATGGAGCCCATTGCGGTGGCGTCCCCCTTGCCACGACGGTCCCGCCAAGCCAGGATTGTGTGGGGATCGCGCGTGGTCACCGTGGGCGGGGATGCTCCGGTGCGAGTGCAGTCCATGACCAACACAGACACCGTGGATGCCATTGGCACGGCCATTCAGGTCAAGGAACTGGCGCAGGCCGGCTCGGAGTTCGTCCGGATCACGGTGAACACCCCTGAGGCCGCAGCTGCAGTACCCTACATTCGTGAACAATTGGACCGTATGGGAGAAAGCGTCCCCTTGGTGGGGGACTTTCACTACAACGGGCACCGGCTTCTTACGGATTTTCCTGAGTGCGCACAGGCGCTCTCCAAGTACCGCATCAATCCCGGCAACGTAGGCAAGGGCGACAAGAGGGATCGGCAGTTCGGCCAGATGATCGATGCAGCCATTCGCTGGAAGAAAGCCGTGCGTATTGGTGTGAATTGGGGCAGCCTTGACCAGGACTTGCTGGTTGATTTGATGGATGCCAACAGCCGCCGTGCTACTCCTTGGGAAGCACGCCAGGTGATGTACGAGGCGTTGATTACCTCGGCCATTGAATCTGCGCGCCGGGCCGAAGAAATGGGCCTTGATGGCAACCAAATCATCTTGTCCTGCAAAGTCAGCGGTGTGCAGGACCTGATTTCTGTGTACCGTGAGCTGGCACGCCGCTGCGACTACCCTTTGCACCTGGGACTCACGGAAGCAGGCATGGGAACCAAAGGCACAGTAGCTTCGGCTGCTGCGTTGTCTGTGTTGCTGCAGGAGGGTATTGGTGACACCATTCGCGTGTCTCTGACGCCCCAGCCCGGTGAAGCGCGTACACAGGAGGTGGTGGTGGCCTCCGAGATACTGCAGGCTCTGGGGTTGCGTGTATTTGTTCCTAGTGTCACGGCGTGTCCTGGCTGTGGTCGCACCACCAGCACCACCTTCCAGGACCTCGCCAAGCAGATTGATGATTTTCTGCGTGCCCAGATGCCTGTATGGCGCGTTCGCTATCCTGGCGTCGAAAACTTGCGTGTTGCGGTGATGGGCTGCATTGTCAATGGGCCTGGTGAGAGCAAGCACGCGGACATCGGCATCAGCCTGCCAGGTACGGGGGAGGCGCCAGCAGCCCCTGTGTTCATTGATGGCGAGAAGGCGATGACGCTGCGGGGTGACAACATCGCCCATGAATTCCACCAAATTGTCGAGCAGTACATCGAAAAGCGTTTTGGCGCCGCCGCTGTGACTTTGGCCTGAGCGTTGCTCGCCTTACCCTGATTGATACTGAGCCGCTATCTTGAGATGGTGGGTGATGTCCGTCGAATAGTTGCCAGATAGAGAAAAGAACAGTTGTGAGTAACGAAAAAATCGCTTCGTCGACCAAGCCGGAAAAGCTGGTCGCCGTGAAGGGCATGAACGATATCCTGCCTCCTGAATCCGCCCGATGGGAGTGGCTGGAGTCCAAGGTCCGCACCCTTATGGCTCGATATGCCTATCGCAACATCCGTACGCCGATTGTTGAGCCCACGGCGCTGTTTGTTCGTGGCCTCGGTGAGGTCACGGACATCGTCGAAAAAGAGATGTACTCATTCGAGGATCGTCTCAATGGCGAGCATCTCACTTTGCGTCCCGAAGCGACTGCAGGGGTGGTTCGCGCAGTCGCTGAGCATTCCATGCTGTATGACGGAGGCAAGCGCCTCTACTACATGGGGCCCATGTTCCGCCATGAGCGTCCGCAGCGCGGGCGGTATCGCCAGTTTCACCAGATTGGCGCTGAAGCGCTCGGCTTTCCTGGTGCGGAGGTCGATGCGGAATTGATTCTTCTAGCCCACTCGCTGTGGCGCGAACTGGGGTTGCAGAACGTGCGCCTGGAACTGAACAGCCTGGGTGAACCGCATGAACGCAAGGCGCACCGAGCAGCGCTGATTTCGTACCTGGAACAGCATGTCGAGGTGCTGGATGAGGAGGCGCGTCGGCGTTTGCATAGCAATCCTTTGCGCATTCTGGATACCAAGAACCCCGCTATGCAGGCTGTGGTGGAGGCTGCGCCTCGATTGATTGATTTTCTGGGGGCAAAGTCGCTCGCGCACTTTGATGCTGTGAAGTCCATTCTGAGCGCCAACGGTGTGGCCTGGACAGTGAACCCCCGGCTGGTTCGGGGCATGGACTACTACAACCTTACGGTCTTTGAGTTTGTCACTGATCAGCTGGGGTCGCAGGGCACCATATGCGGTGGTGGTCGCTACGACTATCTGATAGAGCAGATCGGTGGCAAGGCAGCCCCGGCGGTGGGTTGGGCGCTTGGGGTTGAGCGTGTGCTTGAACTGCTCAAGGAGCAGACCAGCACGGTCCCAGCCCTTGTACCTGATGTCTATGCCGTGATTCCCTCTGTGGCGGCGCTGCCCGTGGCTGTGACCACCATCGAGCGCCTGCGGCAGTTGGGCCTCAGTGTGCAGATGCATGCTGCGCCTGCAGGCGGCGAAGGCATGGGCAGCATGAAATCCCAATTCAAGAAGGCAGATGGGAGTGGCGCGCAGCACGCGCTGGTCTTTGGGGAGGATGAGCTGTCCAGGGGGATGGTTGTCGTCAAGTCATTGCGCGATGGTGTGGGTGCACAGTCTGACCATCCGCTAGATTCCCTGGCCGATTGGGCCTCCAACCTACAATCCAACCGCTAAACACAACACATTCCATGGCAAATCACCTTGATCTCGAAGAACAAGAGCAGCTTGATCAGCTCAAGCATTTCTGGAACACCTGGGGCACCCTCATCAGCTCCGTGCTGATTTTGGTGGCAGGCTCCTTGGTCGCCTGGAACGGATACCAGTATTGGCAGAACCGGCAGGCAAGCCAGGCCGCAGCGCTCTACGATGCTGTAGACGTGGCTGCCCGAGCGGGTGACCAGGCGCGCATGGCTCAGGCGTTTGCCGACCTCAAGGCCAAGTATGCGGGCACTACCCAGGCTAGTCAGGCGGGGCTTGCATTGGCCAAGACCATGGTTGAGGCAGGCAATGCTGATGGCGCTAAGGAGGCGCTTGCCTGGGTGGCTGCTCAGTCGGGAGATGATGGTCTCAAGGCATTGGCCAAGGTCCGCTTGGCCAGCGTGCTGATGGATCAAAAAAACTACGACGACGCCCTCAAGCAGTTGTCTGGAAGCGCTCCTTTGGAGTTTGAAGCGGTCTTTGCAGATCGCAAGGGAGACATTTATCTGCTGCAGGATAAGCGTGCGGAAGCTATTGCGGAGTATGCCAAGGCTTATAAGTCCTTCGAGGACGGGGTGGAGTACCGTCGTCTTGTGGAGGTAAAGCTCGGCGCTCTGGGTGTTTCTCCACAAGGTGTTGCAGTAGCTGCCGCCGGATCCATTGATGGGGTGAAATAGCCATGGCATTCATTTGTGGAGACGGCGCAAAGGGCAGGGTGTTCGGGCTGCGGTGCATTTCTTCAGCGGTCCTGGTTGTCACATTGGCTGGATGCTCGCTATGGAACAGCGGCAGCTCCAAGCCGATGCCGGCAGATCTGGGGGCCAATGTTGCGGTGCTGGGTGTGCGGCAGGCTTGGACTGCGCGCATTGGCAGCGTTGCTGGATTGCCGCTTGATGTCCATTCCGCAGGCAATGTGGTGACTGTTGCCTCCTCCGATGGGGTTGTGGCGGCCATCGACGCCCGAACCGGTGGCGACGTTTGGCGTGTAGCGCTTTCAGAGCCTTTGTCTGCGGGGGTTGGTAGCGACGGAAAATCGGCTGCGGTTGTTTCCCGCAGCAACACCTTGATCGTTCTGGATGCTGGCCGCGAGCGGTGGCGTCAATCGTTGGCTGCGCAAGTATTCACCCCCCCGCTCGTTGCGGGTGGGCGCGTATTTGTGCTTTCGGCCGATCGTTCTTTGGCGGCATTTGATGCGGTGTCGGGCCGCAAACTCTGGAGTCAGCAGCGCCCCGGTGAGCCTCTGGTTTTGCGCCAGGCGGGCGTTTTGCTGGCTGTTGGAGATACCTTGGTTGCGGGATTTTCCGGCCGTGTCGTAGGTCTGAATCCAGACAATGGCAGCGTTCGTTGGGAGGCTCCTTTGGCGAGTGCGCGGGGCACCAACGACGTTGAGAGGCTGGTGGAGTTGGTTGGGCGTACCAGCAGAGTAGGCGATTCCATCTGCGCACGTGCCTTCCAGACGGCTGTGGGTTGTGTCAATGCTGCCAGAGGCGCAGTGACTTGGACGCAACCCGCCAGTGGTGCCGATGGCGTGCATGGAGACGGGGAGGCCCTGTTCGGTGCCGAGGGCAATGGCACGGTCATGGCGTGGCGTCGCAGCGACGGTTCGCGTCTGTGGGCCACCGACAGGCTCAAACACCGCAAACTGACGGCTCCCTTGTTGCTCGGCCGCTCTGTCGTAGTCGGGGACGACACAGGCCTCGTTCACCTGCTATCCCGCACGGATGGTTCTCCGCTCAACCGCATCGCCACGGACGGATCTGGCATCGCCGCAGCACCCGCTGTGGCTGCAGATACGTTGGTGGTAGTTACTCGCAATGGTGGTGTCTACGGATTCCGTCCAGATTGATGGATTTTATTTAATGAAGCCAGTTATCGCCCTCGTGGGGCGTCCGAATGTCGGCAAGTCCACGCTCTTCAACCGCCTGACCAAGTCCCGCGACGCCATTGTTGCGGACTTTGCAGGTCTTACGCGTGACCGGCATTACGGCAATGGCAAGCAGGGCAAGCACGAGTACATCGTTATCGATACCGGCGGTTTTGAGCCTGATGCATCGAGTGGAATTTACAAGGAAATGGCCAAGCAGACGCAGCAGGCCGTTGCCGAAGCTGATGTGGTCATTTTTGTGGTGGATGCGCGCGCAGGTGTATCTGCGCAAGACCATGACATCGCCGATTATTTGCGCCGCCTTGGTAAACCTTGTGTACTTGTTGCCAACAAGGCAGAAGGCATGCTGGAAGGCGTGCAACTCGCCGAGTTCTATGAGCTGGGTCTGGGTGAGGTTTACCCTGTGTCTGCTGCCCATGGGCAGGGTATCCGAAGCCTGGTGGAGATTGCGCTGGAGCCGCTTCAGCTCCCTGACCCGGACGACTCTGATGTTGAATCTGACAAAGGCATCATCAAACTTGCTGTGGCAGGTCGGCCGAATGTTGGCAAATCGACGCTGATCAACACCTGGCTCGGCGAAGAGCGTCTGGTTGCGTTTGATATGCCGGGAACGACCCGTGATGCGATCACGGTACCCTTCGAGCGCAACGGGCAGCGCTTTGAATTGGTGGATACAGCGGGATTGCGCCGCAAGGGAAAAGTTTTCGAGGCGATAGAGAAATTCTCGGTCGTCAAGACGCTCCAAGCCATTGAATCAGCCAATGTGGTGTTGCTGTTGCTCGATGCTACCCAGGGTGTCACTGATCAGGATGCGCACATTGCGGGGTACATCTTGGAGAGCGGGAGAGCCGTGGTTGTTGCGGTCAACAAGTGGGATGCCGTTGATGACTACCAGCGTCAGTTGCTGGAGCGGTCTATCGAGACCCGGCTCGCATTTCTGAAATTTGCGTCCTTGCATTTCATTTCTGCAAAAAAACGGCAGGGTTTGGGGCCGGTGTGGGCGTCGATTGCCCAAGCCCACAAGGCGGCAACCTGCAAGATGTCAACGCCGATATTGACGCGCCTGTTGCTAGAAGCTGTTCAATTTCAGAGTCCGAAACGCGCAGGCATGTTCCGGCCAAAGATGCGATATGCCCATCAGGGAGGCATGAATCCCCCGGTGATCATCATCCATGGTAATTCGTTGGAACACGTCACAGATGCCTACAAGCGCTTTCTGGAGGGCCGCTTCCGCAAAGAATTCGACTTGGTGGGTACACCGCTCCGGATAGAGATGAAGACATCGCACAACCCTTTCGCTGATAAAGAGGAAGCCTAAGTCAAAGGCTGGATTCCCAAAGGGCCATGCATCCTGAGGCGGGGTTGTGCTCCGTGCTGTGGTAAGGTGCTGGTTTACAACAACATTTTTGAACACGGAGAATATCGTGAGCAACAAAGGCCAGCTTTTGCAAGACCCCTTCCTCAACGCTTTGCGTCGGGAGCACGTTCCTGTTTCCATCTATCTCGTGAACGGAATCAAACTGCAGGGGCAGATCGAATCGTTTGATCAGTACGTGGTGTTGCTGCGCAATACAGTCACCCAGATGGTCTACAAGCATGCCATTTCCACCATCGTGCCGGGCCGCGCGGTCAACTTCTCTACTGCCGACACCTCTGATGCAGATAGCAACAACGCTTAAGTTGTTGTTTGTGTTGCCGTTTTCGCGTCTTGCCCTGATCGGGCGCGGGGGCAATCCACTTTGCAATCGATGACCGCTTCGTCGGGAGATGGCACCCCGGTGCTTCTGGTTGGGGTTGATTTTGGTCTTCCTCACTTCGACGGCGATCTCGAAGAATTGGGATTGCTTGCGCAGACAGCGGGTATGAAGCCTGTCGCCCGCTTGACGTGCAAACGCAAGGCGCCGGATGCGGCCTTGTTTATTGGTAGTGGTAAGGCGGATGAAATCCGTACGTTGGCACAAATGCATGGCGCGGCGGAAGTCTTGTTCGATCAGTCGCTCAGTCCGGCGCAACAGCGAAACCTGGAGCGTCACCTTGAGCTTCCAGTCAATGACCGAACGTTGTTGATCTTGGAAATCTTCGCGCAACGTGCCCGCAGCCACGAGGGCAAACTCCAGGTGGAGTTGGCAAGATTGCAGTATCTCAGCACCCGCCTTGTGCGCCGCTGGTCGCATCTGGAGCGCCAGACAGGGGGCATTGGTGCGCGCGGCGGCCCAGGTGAAAAACAGATTGAACTGGATCGTCGGATGATTGGCGATGCTGTCAAGCGTACGCGTGAGCGCCTCGTGAAGGTCAAGCGCCAGCGGACTACCCAGAGAAGGCAGCGTGAGCGACGCGATACGTTCAATATTTCATTGGTGGGGTACACAAACGCTGGTAAGTCCACGCTCTTTAATGCGCTGGTGAAGGCACGCGCCTACGCTGCAGACCAATTGTTTGCAACACTGGACACCACAACACGGCAACTCTATTTGGGCGATGCTGGGCGATCGGTATCCCTCTCGGATACCGTAGGATTCATTCGAGACCTTCCCCATGGCTTGGTGGATGCATTCCAGGCAACGTTGCAAGAGGCCATTGATGCGGACCTTCTGCTTCACGTAGTGGATGCTTCCAATCCGGGCTTTCCTGAACAAATGGCGCAGGTTCAAAAGGTCTTGAGCGAGATTGGTGCAGCTGACATCCCCCAGATACTTGTATTCAACAAGCTGGACTCGCTACAGGCTGAGCAGCGCCCCCCGCTTCTTGAAGACCAGTACGATGTGGATGGGCATGTCTTCCCGCGCTTGTTTGTGAGTGCTCGTTCTGGTGAGGGGTTGGATGCCCTGCGCCGTGCGCTCTCGCTAAGGGTACTTGCCGCTCAAAAATGCATGACCCCTGATGTCGCCATTGAATTGCCAGGGGCCGCGCCCTGATTGGGCACAATGCCAGCATTACCAATGCCATCCAGAGAACCAGAGACTTTGCGCATGAATTTTCAAAATCGCACCCTACGCTGGGCTTCGCTGCCAGAACGTATTCGGGGCATGTTCAATCTGAATGACCCTCGGTGGGGGCGCGGCGACGATAACAAGGCAGACGACGGTGTACGCCCAGAGGAGCGTCCTGCTACGCCTCCTCCTGCCGGAAATCGGGGCGGCGATCAGCGGCCTGGTAACGGGCAGCCGCCCGACCTTGATGAGCTTTGGCGCGACCTCAACAAGAAGCTCGGAGGTTTTTTTGGCTCCAAGAACGGCGGTGGCCGTGGTCCGGGCAACGGTGGTAGTTCTGGGGGGGGATTCCAGCCAGATATGAAGAGCGCTGGTGTAGGCGTAGGGCTGATCGCTGGGATCGTCTTTGTGATCTGGATGGGAACAGGATTTTTTATTGTTCAGGAAGGTCAGCAGGCGGTCATTACCCAGTTCGGCAAGTACAAAAGCACCGTGGGTGCAGGTTTTAACTGGCGTTTGCCGTACCCCATCGAGCGCCACGAACTGGTTTTTGTCACCCAGATTCGGTCTGCCGATGTGGGGCGAGACAGCATCATCAAGAGCACCGGTCTGCGTGAGTCAGCCATGCTCACGGAAGATGAAAATATCGTCGAGATCAAGTTCGCGGTCCAGTACCGCTTGAGTGACGCCCGCGCTTGGCTGTTTGAAAGCAAGAACCCTTCGGATGCGGTGGTTCAAGCTGCTGAGACGGCAGTTCGGGAGGTGGTCGGGAAGATGCGCATGGATACGGCATTGGCCGAAGAGCGTGATCAGATCGCTCCCCGTGTCCGCACGCTCATGCAAACCATCTTGGATCGCTACAAGGTAGGTGTCGAGGTGGTGGGTATCAATCTGCAACAAGGTGGTGTCCGTCCACCTGAGCAGGTGCAGGCCTCCTTTGACGATGTCCTCAAAGCGGGGCAGGAGCGTGAGCGGGCCAAGAATGAAGCCCAAGCCTATGCCAATGATGTGATTCCGCGTGCAGTGGGGTCCGCATCGCGCTTGAACGAAGAAGCTGCAGCCTACAAGGCTCGGATTGTTGCCCAGGCACAAGGGGATGCGCAGCGGTTTTCTTCGATTCTGGCAGAGTATCAGAAGGCTCCACAGGTGACCCGCGACCGCATGTACCTGGAGGCGATGCAGCAGATTTATGGCAACGTAACCAAGGTGCTGGTTGAATCACGGCAAGGTTCCAACCTGTTGTATTTGCCACTGGACAAGATCATGCAAAGTGTCGCCAGCGGAGGGGCGGTATCGGATGGTCCTGCTGCAAGTACTACGGCCCCCGTTGCAGTGCCTGCGGCCCCTTCGACCACTTTTTCGAATGACCCCCGCGCGCGTGACAGCAGTCGCACACGCGATCGTGAATCTCGCTAGGAGCAACTCGTGAACAGAGTCGGATTTATTGCATCTACCCTCTTGGTGGTGCTGGCCCTGCTGAGCTCCATGCTTTTTGTGGTGGACCAGCGCCAGTTTGGTGTGCTTTACGCCTTGGGGCAGATCAAGGAAGTGATCACAGAGCCAGGCTTGAATTTCAAGCTGCCCCCGCCTTTTCAAAACGTTTCGTACATCGACAAACGCCTTTTGACTCTGGATAGCAGTGACACGGAACCCATGTTGACTGCGGAGAAGCAACGGGTGGTCATCGACTGGTATGTGCGGTGGCGTATCTCCGAGCCAACGGAGTACATCCGCAACGTTGGACTGGATGAGAGTGCCGGAGCGATGCAACTTAATCGCGTGGTGCGCAATGCTTTCCAGGAGGAAATCAACAAGCGCACCGTCAAGGAGCTTCTTTCCCTGAAGCGGGAAGCATTGATGGCGGATGTGAAGCGTGAAGTGCTGGAGACCGTTCGTGGCGCCAAGCCGTGGGGTGTGGATGTTGTCGATGTTCGCATTACCCGCGTCGATTACGTGGAGGCGATTACGGAATCGGTGTATCGGCGCATGGAGGCCGAGCGCAAACGCGTGGCCAATGAACTCCGTTCTACGGGTGCGGCGGAAGGTGAAAAAATACGTGCTGATGCAGACCGCCAGCGTGAGATCACTATTGCCAATGCCTACAGGGATGCTCAGAAGATCAAAGGCGAAGGTGACGCCGAAGCCGCGCGCATTTATGCCGAGGCGTTTGGGCGGGACCCGCAGTTTGCGCAGTTCTATCGGAGCCTGGAAGCCTACAAATCCAGCTTCAACAAGAAGAGCGATGTAATGGTTCTGGACCCCTCGTCGTCAGAGTTTTTCAAGACATTCCGAGGTGGAAACTCTGCGGCTATGCCTGCAGCACCCCGGAAGTAGTCCCCTGCTGATTCTCGACATCCTGCCGCTGTGGATTCGGAAAGCCTCTGGGCAGCGCTCGCCATGGTGCTGGTGATTGAGGGACTGCTGCCATTTCTTTCGCCTCAGAGTTGGCGACGTGCAGTCGCTCAGATTGCGCTGCTGCAGGATGGCCAGATTCGGTTTTTCGGTTTGCTGGCAATCGTTGCTGGCGTGTTGATGCTCTGGTTCTGAACAGCGCCAGAGCCGATAGCGGGTGGAGTCTCTCTGGGCTCTTCGCCGCTCCCGGTAGAATCACGGTTTTAACAGCCTCCCCTTTTTTCCATGTCTGCTTGGGTCCTTCCGGATCACATTGCCGATGTCTTGCCGTCCGAAGCACGGCACATCGAAGAATTGCGTCGCGGGCTGCTTGATACAGCCCGCTGCTACGGCTATGAGCTGGTCATGCCCCCGTTGCTGGAGCATCTTGAATCCCTGCTGACAGGTACGGGAGAGGCCCTCGATCTCCAGACCTTCAAGCTCGTGGACCAGCTCTCAGGGCGATCCATGGGGCTTCGAGCGGACACTACCCCTCAGGTCGCTCGAATTGACGCGCATTTGCTCAATCGCAAGGGCGTGACTCGCCTCTGCTATTGCGGGCCAGTGCTGCATACCCGGCCTGATCGTCCGCATGCCACCCGCGAGCCGCTCCAGTTCGGCGCAGAAATCTTCGGGCATGCTGGGCTGGAGGCTGATCTTGAGGCGTTGCAGCTCGCCCGGGAATGCTTGCGCATTGCCAATGTGCCCAGCACCACGATTGACCTAGCGGATGTGCGCATCGTGCGCAATCTTCTGGCGGGCGTGTCCGTGAATGCCCAGGTGTTGAGCGGTATCCATGCGGCACTGGCAGCCAAGGACGCGGCTGAACTCGCGGCATTGACCCGAGATTTCCCTTTGGAGTCGCGCGAGGGTTTGTTGGCGTTGCTTCAGCTCTATGGTGACCAGGGTGTGTTGATTGAGGCTCAAAAAGCCTTCCAGCGCTTTCCTGGCATATCTCAAGTGCTATCAAATTTAAATTGGCTGGCATCCCGCCTTGAGGGGGCTGCTGTCACTTTTGATCTGGCCGATCTGCGTGGCTATGCCTACTACAGCGGCGCACGTTTTGCGATCTATGCCCCGGGCGCAAGCGATGCGCTCGTTCGAGGTGGCCGTTATGACGAGGTGGGGGCTGTGTTCGGCCGCAATCGTCCCGCAGCGGGGTTTAGTCTGGATATCAAGCAGGTTGTTGGCGTGGTCTCTCCACGGGCATTGAAAGCTGCTATCCGTGCTCCCTGGGGAGAGTCGGATGAAGTGAATGCAGCCATCGCGGAACTCCGCACGTCTGGTGAGACGGTGGTTTGTGTTTTGCCGGGGCATGAGAGCGAAGTGGACGAGTTCCACTGTGATCGGGAACTGGTGCAGATTGCGGGCCGCTGGGTCGTGCAGGCTGTTTAAGCAATTGACAATTGAATTGGGTTTGAGATGAAAGCAACCAAAGGTCGCAACGTAGTGGTGGTCGGAACCCAGTGGGGTGACGAAGGCAAAGGCAAGCTGGTTGATTGGCTGACCGAAAGCGCGCAAGGTGTCGTCCGTTTTCAAGGTGGGCATAACGCGGGCCACACGCTGGTCATCAATGGTGTCAAGACGGCACTACACCTGATCCCTAGTGGCATCATGCGCCCAGGCGTCAAGTGCTACATCGGCAATGGTGTTGTCTTGTCGGCAGCCAAGCTGTTTGAGGAAATCGAAGGCCTTGAAAAAGCGGGCGTCGAAGTGCGTTCACGCTTGCGAATCAGCGAAGCTTGCCCGCTGATTCTTCCGTTCCATGCAGCCATTGATGTGGCGCGTGAAGCTGCTCGTGAACAGGGTGGAACGGAAAAAATCGGAACTACTGGTCGCGGTATTGGCCCCGCGTACGAAGACAAGATTGCCCGTCGGGCCCTGCGGGTGCAAGACTTGAAGTACCCCGAGCGGTTTGCTGCCAAGCTTCGTGAATTGCTGGATCTGCATAACCACATCCTTACGACCTATCTGCGCTCGGGCACCTTCGTGTTTGGTGATGCACTCAAGCCTTATATCGAGGACGGCAAGGTTCAGTTCGATGTGGTGTATGCAGAAGCGATGCGCCATGCAGAGTTGCTCAAGCCCATGATGGCTGATGTATCGTGCGAACTCAACGACGCCCACCGAGATGGTGCCAATCTTTTGTTTGAGGGCGCACAAGGTACGCTACTTGATGTGGATCATGGGACCTACCCCTATGTCACATCGAGCAATTGTGTAGCCGGGAACGCAGCGGCCGGCTCGGGCGTCGGCCCCGGCATGTTGCATTACATACTCGGTATTACCAAAGCGTATTGCACCCGCGTTGGCGGCGGCCCTTTCCCGACGGAGCTGGACTGGGAAGTGCCTGGTACGCCTGGGTATCACATGAGTACGGTGGGCGCTGAGAAGGGGGTGACCACGGGGCGTAGTCGTCGATGCGGCTGGTTCGATGCTGCGCTGCTCAAGCGTAGCGCTCAGGTCAATGGTCTCTCTGGTTTGTGTATCACCAAACTGGATGTTCTGGACGGGCTGGAAGAACTATTGCTCTGCACCGGGTATGAACTCGACGGTGAGCACATCGATCTTCTGCCCATGGGCGCGGAAGATATCGCACGCTGCAAGCCTGTCTACGAGACATTGCCAGGCTGGAGTGAGTCCACCGTTGGCGTGACTGACTACGTCAAATTGCCACAGAGCGCTCGCCGTTATCTGGAGCGTATTGAGCAGGTTACGGGTGTGCCTATCGATATGATCTCCACCAGCCCCGACCGTGATCACACCATCATGATGCGTCATCCTTATGTCGCTAGTTGATGATTTGAAATTGCCAGTGACTTCCGCACCCACAGCTATGTATCCAGGAGCTACCGCATGTTGACCGAAGACGGCAAACACCTTTACGTCAGCTATGACGAGTACCACAGTCTTATTGAGAAGCTGGCGCTCAAGGTGCACCAATCGGGCTGGGCGTTCGACACGATCCTGTGCCTTGCTCGGGGGGGGTTGCGTCCTGGCGATATTTTGAGCCGCATCTTTGACAAGCCCTTGGCCATCATGTCCACAAGCTCTTACCGTGCCGAGGCTGGAACGGTGCAGGGGCATCTGGATATCGCGCGGTTTATCACGACGCCCAAGGGTGAGATCGCAGGCAAGGTGCTACTGGTGGATGACCTTGCGGACTCGGGTCACACCTTGCATGCGGTAATCAACATGTTGAAGACAAACTATGCACCCATCACCGAGCTGCGCAGCGCTGTGATCTGGACAAAGGGCTTGTCGACGTTCACGCCGGACTATTCGGTGGAATTCCTGCCGACCAACCCCTGGATCCATCAACCGTTTGAGGGTTACGATAGCTTGAGTCCTGAGAAGCTGTTGGAAAAGTGGCGAGTGTGAAAGCCGGGCGTATCGGTCTTTCGAGGGGAGTGTAAAAATTCCTCTCGAAAATTCTTCTTACCCTCCAAACTAGTGCTATAGTCGAGGGCTTCGCTACTGAGGCGGTTCTGCAGAAATGTGGTGATGCTGAAGATGTGGGTGGTGATGGGGTCTAGGTCCTGTTGCTGCTGATGTTGAGAAGGTGGAAGAAGAA
>Ga0209958_1000386_pt1 | contig 92605 bp, 109 predicted proteins | sample ThiBio_inoc_plan_FD_183942 | JGI IMG/M metagenome (GOLD analysis project Ga0209958, IMG submission 183942) | Wastewater bioreactor microbial communities from Cape Town, South Africa - Thiocy_inoc_plan (SPAdes) | ecosystem: Engineered > Bioremediation > Thiocyanate > Unclassified | place: South...
GCAGCAGTTGATCGGATCGTACTGCGAAACAGGGAAGAACTCCGACGAGCTGGCGCATGAATGTCACATTTAAGGGCAACACACGCTGCCCAACGCGACGTGTACCGGATTTAAGGGCAACGCGACAGCAGGGGATCGTGGCGGCTGCAACGGGCAAGGGAATCGCCTTCCCGGCACCGGAGGGGTTGCAGAGCATCACCGGCGCGGGCGTGACCGCGAGGGTGGACGGGCAGGAGGTGGCCATCGTCAGCCCCGGCCACCTGCGCCGACAGAACACGCCCGTCACTGATCCGCGCCTTGCGGCATTGGAAGAGGCAGGCAAGACGGTGGTCGTTCTGGTCAAGGACGGCAAGCCGCATGCGCTTTTCGCGCTGGCGGACATCGTTCGGGCGGAATCGCGCGACGTGGTTGCCCGGCTCAGGGCCCGCGGTGTGCAGTCGATCATGATGACGGGCGATGCCGAGGGTGTTGCAAAGTCGGTCGCAAAGGAGCTGGGCCTCGACGAATACTTCGCCCAGGTGCTGCCGGACCAGAAGGCGGCCAAGGTGCGGGAACTGCGGGCGCGCGGGTTGAAGGTCGCGATGGTCGGCGACGGGGTCAACGACGCCCCGGCGCTGGTCGAGGCTGATCTCGGCATCGCCATCGGCGCAGGCACGGATGTGGCGGTGGAATCGGCCGACGTCGTGCTCGTCCGCTCCGACCCGCGCGATGTCGAGGCAATCCTCGGCCTGTCGCGCGCAACCTATTCCAAAATGGTGCAGAACCTGATCTGGGCCACGGGATACAACGCCTTTGCCATCCCGATGGCGGCGGGGATCACCTTCGGGACCGGGTTCATGATGACCCCGGCAGTCGGGGCGGTGTTCATGTCGGCCTCGACCATCATCGTCGCGATCAACGCCCAGCTTTTGCGGCGCTACCAGGGCTGACGCGCTTATCCCATACCATGCAGCCCATGCAGGCTGCCGGTCATCAGAACTGGAAGCAGGACCGGCGCGGCGACGACAAGGACCAGCAGACGCTCCCGCCATCGCGCCAGCCGCCAACACAGGAAGGCGGCCAGCGTCACGACCAAGGCGACCTCGAACAACCCGAAAACATTGCCGTAGAACCGCGCGTCCCAATAGCTGACCGGACTGCGGAACACCCAGTCCGAGACGGGCCAGAATTGGCGGCGGGCGTCATCGTGATGGGTCAGGAAATCCGCAAGGGCATGCAGGAGACCGGCACCCGCAAAGGCGCGCAGGATGATCTGTCTGCGCCAGACAGCCAACCCGAGCAGCCCTCCCCAGAAAAAGAAGCTGTGGTCAATCGCAAAGACCGACTGCCAGGTCTCTGAGAAGAAAAGCGTGCTGAAGACCTCATGTTCTGGCACGCCAACAACCCGGGTCGCCCAGAGCACCATCGCAAACATCGGCAGGTCCGGGGCTAGCCCTCCTGCGAGCGCTGCGATCAAGGTTGCCGGTGCTAGTGGCCGCGTGCAGACGGCAGCCCCGATCAGCATGTGCGACGGCGTGTTCATGACCTCAGCAGACCGGGTCCGGCATGGATGCTTCGTCCTCTGCAATCCGGCGCAGCAGCGCATAGGGGATCGCGCCGTTCAGGACGGTCCGTCCCACCACCAAGCCCGGAGTGCCGACAAACCCGAATATGTCGGCAAGTGCCCGCGTCCGGTCGAGGTCTGCCTGCACTTCCGGGGATGTCATGTCGCGGGCCAGCCGGTCGGCGTCGAGACCGACGTCGGCCGCCACGCGCAGGACTGAGGCCTCCTCGGCCACGAGCGGTGTTCGCATGAAGCGGCGGCGAAGCTCCTGCTGCTTGCCTTGCCGTGCAGCCGCGACCGAAGCGCGCGCGGCAAGCTCGGAGGGAGGTCCGAAGATGGGGAGTTCATGTTGGACAAGGCGGAAGGAGGCAGGAAATTCGGCCAGCAATGTGTCGAGGTCCCGCTCCAGCGCCCGGCAGTAGGGGCAGCGGAACTCGCTGAAATAGGCAATCGGCACGACTCCCGGTGTCCCGTCGGTTTCAAAGAGGGCAGGGCAGGGGTCGACACGCACAACTTCAGCACGCGCGAGGCGCTGGTCTGCATCTTCTGACGGCGGATCGAGGCCAATGAATGCCGGCGTTGCTCCGGACGTTTGGCCACTCCCTTCATGGCGGCGAAACGGCGGCAGATCCGCAATGTCGGCATAGCGCGGCCCTCGGCCCGGGAGCCGGTCCCAGGGAAGGGCACGCAGACCATAGATAAGGGCAACGATCCCGCCGAAGACAAGAAAGTCGCGGCGTCTCACGTTCACACCACAGTCACCGGTGTTCCAACCGGCACCTGTTCGTAGAGCTGGATCACATGCTCGTTTAGCATCCGGATACAACCGTTCGACACGGACTGGCCGATGGACCACGGCTCGGTCGTGCCATGGATACGGTAGTAGGTATCGCGCCCTTCCCGGTAAAGGTAGAGCGCGCGCGCCCCAAGGGGGTTGTTCGGCCCGCCTGGGACACCATCGGCGAACTGGGCATAACGGTCAGGATTGCGGCGGATCATGTCGTTCGTCGGACGCCAAGCAGGCCATTCGGCCTTGCGCTCGATGATCGCGGACCCCCTGAAGGCAAGTCCGGCCTTGCCGACACCGACTCCGTAACGGATCGCACGCTCGGTGTCGAAGACATGGTAGAGAAAGAAGCTTCGCGGGAACACGAGGATCTGTCCGGGCGCGTGCTGCTCGCGGACGCGCACCTCGCGCGGCTGGAACTCGTCGGCCAGCACGAATGGCTCTGCGGTATGGGCCCGAAGGATGGTGGGCGAGGACAGCGCCGCAAGTGCGGCCCCGCCAATGAGGAAGCGTCGGGAAATCATGCTGTCTCCTGAGAGGAACGAGAAGGATCGGGTTCGTTCAGGAGACGCGTCGCGGCGGAGGGGTATGGGGGTCCAAACTGCGGCTGGAGCCCATGACCGGCGTGATCTCGAAATGCGACGATCCGGCCACCGCCATCAGAGTGACAAGCAATGGCTCGCCGGGGAAAACAAGATGACACGTCCCGTGTCCTGACCCCTCGCCGCAGAGCGCATCCTGTATCAGGGGCTGGGCGTGAAGTGCGTCAGCATGCGTTCCGTGCGGCGATCGTTCTGAATGCGCCAGTCCGAAAAGGATGGCGAGCAGGAAGAAGCTGCACAGAAGAGCGGTGATCAATCGCATGGCAGGAGCATAGCCCCTCTCACGTAAGCACCTACTGATCACATCGGAGTGAGGGGTTAAATTCCTTGCAGGATTGGCGAAAACGCAACGCATTCACCTGTTTGTGACCCGGCCGCGATGCAAAGCCGTTTGACCTTCCCACGTTGGAAGGAAGCAAGCCTTCTGCAAAAAGGAGCAGAACATGCGATTCACTCGACGGCTTTTTGTTGCCGGAGCACTTGCCGCGCCTTTCGTGACCGGTCGCGCCGCCATCGCGTCGGAAGACACGCAGGGCCCGGTCCGCAACAACATCTCGGCTTTCCGCACCCACGAGTGGAGGGATCACTTCGATGCTCTGGGGGTCGGGATCATCATCTCCGACACGACAGCCAAGGTCCTCCAGCATTGGACGAGCGACGGTCAGATGTATCTCTACCCAAGCTCGGTCCCGCTATCGGACGAGCTGACCCGCCGGGGCTATACCGAGGTCGTCGAGAAACGGGTGAACCCGAGCTGGGCGCCGACACCGTCGATGCGGGAACGCAACCCGGAATGGCCGGCGTTCGTGCCTGGCGGCGACCCGACCAACCCGCTCGGCACCCGTGCCCTTTACCTGTCGTGGCAATACTACCGCATCCATGGTACACACGACACGCGCAAGATCGGCCGCCGCTCGTCGAACGGCTGCATCGGGCTCTACAACGACCATATCGAGGAAGTTTTCGACCGGACGCCGGTCGGGACGCAAGTGAAGCTGATCTAGCTAGATGAAACGTTCTTCGACCTCACCGAACGCACTCAAAGACCTGTTTTCGCACAGGTTGTTGCGGTTCGTATCGATGTGGCTATTGTCCTTGGTCCTGACGCTTGGCCTGGTTCTCGGACAGGCTGCGGAGGCGGGCTCGGTCGAAGATCATCATCCCGAGACTTCAATCGAGATCGCGAGCAACTTAGGGCAAGAGACCGCGCAGGCACCTGCATGCCACCCGGGCCTCGCCTGTACTGTTTTCGTGCTGCCCGAGGGGCCGGTCACAGCACTGTCGTTGTCAATCGTGATCACTCTGCGATCGGACCTGACGCAGTCGCAACGCCGCTTCGGCGGCCCGTCTGTGACCCTGCCTCCCCCCCGAACCCGTATCTGACAGTCAGGCCGGACGTGCGTCTGACGGTTCGATAGGCTCTCCGCAGCTCTGTCGACAGTTCAATCTCTGTCAGCCTGACACCAGACAGTTGTGCAAGCCTCACGATCCGCCGGAAGGGCGGGTCGCGGGATCGGTCAACAACAAGAAACCAAGGGCAGTCAGGCAGATGAAACCACAATGGACAGGCGCTTTGGCGCTTGCCGCTTCCGCAGTCGCGGCAGTGGCGCTGGCACATAACGGGGCGACGGGTGTCGTCCTGGAACGGATGAACGGAATGACGGCGATGCGGGACACGGTGGCTGAGCTGGCACCGATGATGCAGGGCACGGTCCCCTACGACACATTCATCGTGTCAGAGGGTGCGAGCGTCATTGCCGGTCACGCGGGCGAGACGATGCTGTCGCTGTTCCCGGAAGGCAGCCTCGAAGGGGTTACCTACGCCAGGCCGGAGATCTGGTCCGACTGGCAGGACTTCGCAGCACTTGCCGAGGAATTGAAGACTTACGCTGACGCGCTCGCCGTGGCAGCTCCGAACGGTCTTGAGCCGGCGCTGCCGCCGCCCGGAGATATGGCTGGGATGGATCACTCGGCGATGGCCATGACCCCGGCACCACAGGGAGATGAGGGCTTCACGATAGCGGAATTGATGGGCTACGGCGAAAGGCCCCCGGAGGTCCAGGTTTCGCGCGGCACATCGGACCCGGCGACGCTGGCGTTTGATCTGACGACGCTGGCGGCAGACGACCTCTTCACCCGGATCAGCGCTACCTGTTCGTCCTGCCATTCGCAATTTCGCGCCGGTCGGAACTGACGATGCGGGGCTTGATCCGCTTTTCGGTCATTGTCCCGGTCGTTGTCGCCGGGTTCGGTGCCGGGGTACTGGCGCTATGGCCTGTAGGCGCGCCCGAGCCCGCCGCGTTCCCGCCCGGGGATGCAGAACGCGGCGCCTATCTGGCCCGCGCCAGCGGCTGCGTGTCCTGTCACACCAACGCGGCTGCCAAGGGACTGGCGCTCGCCGGAGGCGCGCCGCTCGACACGCCCTTCGGTACCTTTGTGCCCCCGAACATCACCCCGCACACAACTGCAGGGATCGGCGACTGGACCATTCAGGATTTCGCCAGGGCCGTCCGCCAGGGCGTCTCGCCGGAAGGCGACCCCTACTATCCGGTGTTTACCTATTCGTTCTACGCAGGCTTTACCGATCAGGAGGTCGCCGACCTGTGGGAAGCGTTCCGCACTGTTCCGCCGGTTGCGGATGCTGCCCCTGCGCATGATGTCGGTTTTCCGTTCAGCTTCCGCTCGGGCCTGAAGCTCTGGCGCGCTGCCTACCTCGACGCGCCGGAGACGGATTCGCTGATGGGCACATCATCGCCATGGAACCGCGGGCGTTTGCTGGTCGAAGGGGCGGCCCATTGCGCGGCCTGCCATACGGGCCGGACGCTAGCTGGCGGCCTTGACGAATCCGCCCGGTTCGCTGGAAACGACAGCCTTCCCGGTGGCAGCAAGGCACCGTCGATCCTGACGGCCGATCTCCTTGAGGGCGGCTGGACGGTGGCGAACCTGGCCTATGCGCTCCAGTCGGGGCTGCTGCCCAACGGGGATGCCTTCGGCGGCAGCATGGCCGAGGTCGTGGCCGAGGGCACCTCGTACCTGACCGACGCCGACCGCGAGGCCATCGCGACCTACCTGCTCGACCCCGACGGCAGCGGGGACATCCCGGAACCCGCTCCTTCTGTCACGGAGACCCCGATGGCGGGGATGGACCACTCGCAAATGGAGATGGGCAATGAGAACTAGAGTGCTCGCAGTGGCGCTTGCTCTGGGCGTCTTTGCCCTTGTGGGCGCGTTCATCTGGGCGACGGTGGGCACGCTCGATCCGCGAGACACCGTTGCGGATCGAAACGTGCCGACGGCCGAAGTGTCGGAAGTCCTTCCGGATGGTCGGATCGACGTCCAGGTCTATGCGCTCGGCAACCTAGACGTCCGCCTCGAGATCCAGTTCACACCGGATGCCGATGCTTTCGAAACGGCGGCCATGCGACCCGACGTGAACTTCGCGATGGTCGAGATGCACATGGACGGCTTTGATCCGCCGCTTCAACTGATCGAGGCCGGGGCCTGGAGGGCGAACCTGAAATTGCCGATGGCCGGGCGTTGGGTGGTCAACGTCGGTTTCGCCGAAGATTTTGCCGAGGTCGAATTCGATGCGAAGTGACGGACCCACACAACAGGTAAAAGAGGACGATACCCTGCGCAGGGGGCTTCACGGCACCGCCGTAGGTGTCGCGCTGTTCGCCGTCCTCGGGACGGTTACCGCAGTCTGGTCGAACCCCCTGTTCGTCCGCATGACCCCGGTTGGTCCGTGGGAGTTCGGGGCCACTGTCCTGACGGCACTCTTGGCCGGAGTTACCGTCGCGCTTTGGGTTCCCCGATGCCGGCTGCGCACATCCGGGGCAGGCGGTCTTGCGAGCTTCCTCGGGATCGCCTGTCCGACCTGCAACAAGGTGCTGATGCTGATTTTCGGTGGGCCTGCGCTGCTCGCATGGTTCGATCCGGTCCGGCCCTGGCTCGCGGCAGCCGGGGTCATCGTCATGGGCTATGCTGCCTTTCGCACCTGGCGCGCGTTTCGCGAGTCCCGATCTGACCTTCACATTGTCGGCGGCGTTGAAACTCCCATGACGGGAGGCCCGCAGTGACAGCGTCAACTGGTTTGCGGTCAGCGATGCGTGGGCTGGCCCGGAAAACGCTGGTCCGGCACACGCTCGTGGCCATTCTTGCGATGGGGCTCGTGCTGGGCTTTGCGGCAGTTCATGCCCAATTTAGCCCGATGCACCGCTGGAACCGCGCCTTCGGGGATGCTTCGCTGGTGCTGATCGCACTGTCGATGGCCTTCGGGCCGCTGACCCGCTTCCTACGCGCGGCGGTTCCGCTGCTGCCGTTCCGGCGTGAGATGGGTATCCATGCTTGCCTTCTGGTGATCGTCCACGCGGCAATCATTCTCGTCGGCTGGGTCGAATGGGATCTGATGCGGCTGTTCGGGTTCGAATGGCATCCCGACCTCTTGGCCTATGTCATGTTCCAGCATGGTTTCGGGCTTGCCAACGTCATCGGGATCGCGGCCCTCGTCCTCGCAGTTCTGCTTGCCGCTACGTCGAGCGATTTCGCGATGCGGCGTCTGGGGCTGTCCGGCTGGAAGTTCTTGCAGATGGGCGTCCTGCCGATGTGGTGGCTGACCGTCGCCCACGTCGCCTACTTCCTCTTCATGCATTTCCTGAGCTTCCACCAGGCAACGCCACCGCCGAATCCGCTACAGCTCTGGTTCGTCGGGTTGGTAGTTCTAGTCCTTGGTCTGCGCGCGGCGGCTTACCTGAAGACCATCCGCGCCAAGGCCCCGTCCGAACTGCCGGGAGAGGAGGCAAGCCATGCGCCGATCTGAACGCGAACTCGCTCATGCGGCAAGGAAGACGACCCGGCGGTCCCTCCTGCTGGGTGGGGCGATGTCCTCGGTGGTCAGTGTTCTCGGCTTCCGGATGTGGCAACTGGGCGTCCGCGATGCCGAAGAATACTACCTGCTGGCCGAAGAAAACCGGATCAGCCTGCGGCTGATACGTCCTGACAGGGGGCGCATCTTTGACCGTGCTGGGAAGGTCATTGCGGATAACGAACAGGCCTACCGCATCACGCTCGTGCGGGAGGAAGCACGGGATGTCGAAGATGTCCTCGAGAAGCTGCGTCTACTCCTTGGTTTAGACGAGGAAACACTGACCAAGGTCCGCGAGCAGACGGCCCGTGTGCGGGCCTTCGTTCCGATTACGGTAAAGGACCGGGTCACCTGGGACGAGCTTTCCATCGTGGCCTTGAACTCCCCCGTGCTTCCGGGCGTTCACCCCGAGATGGTCCTGTCCCGTGTTTATCCTTTCGGGCCCGATTTCGCCCATCAGGTCGGCTATGTGGGACCGGTCAGCGACAACGATCTGGAAAACGAGGCTGCCGACAATGAGCCACTGCTCCGCCTTCCCGATTTTGAAATCGGGAAGACCGGGGTCGAGCGCAGCCATGAACGCGCCCTGCGCGGCCTGCCGGGAACCCAGCGGGTTGAGGTCAATGTCTCCGGTCGCACGATGCGCGAGCTGGCGCTCGACCCTGCTACCTCGGGCCCCGACATGCAGGTCACCCTCGACCACCACCTTCAGAACTTCATGCGCGTCCGCCTTGAAGGGCAAAGTGCCGCCGCGATCGTGATGGACGTGACGAGCGGCGATCTTCTTGGCTGCACCTCGGCGCCGTCCTTCGATCCGAACCTCTTCGTCCGCGGGATTTCCAGCCGCGACTACGGCGCGCTCCGCGACAGCGAATTCCGCCCGCTCTCCGACAAGACGGTGCAGGGGGCCTATCCGCCGGGATCGACGATCAAGATGTCGAATGCGCTGGCCGCGCTGGAAACCGGGCTGATGGACCCGGAAGAGACTGTCGCCTGCAATGGCTATGTCGAGATCTCCGGCCGCAGGTTCCACTGCTGGAAGCGCGGTGGTCATGGCCGAGTGAACATGGTCGGCGCGCTTCGCGAGTCCTGCGACGTATACTTCTATGAGGTCGCGCAGCGCATCGGCATCGACGGTATCTTCGCGATGAACGACCGGCTGGGGCTTGGCCAGAAGTACGACCTTCCGCTGTCCGGCATGGCGCATGGCAACAACCCGTCGCGCGCTTGGAAGCAGGAAAGGTATGGGCAGGACTGGCTGATAGGGGACACCATCAATGCCTCAATCGGCCAGGGCTTCACGCTCGCCTCGCCGATCCAGCTTGCTACCATGACGGCGCGACTGGCGTCGGGGACCGCCGTTCTGCCGCGTCTGGTGCGGCCGTTTGGCGGGCAGGACCAAGACAATCCTGATCCGGCCCCACTCGGTCTGTCGGCCGAAGCACTGGCCATCGTGCGACAGGGCATGTTCGAGGTCTCGAACCACGAGCGCGGGACGGCCTATGCCTCGCGCATCGCCGATCCGGCGCAGGCGATGGCGGGCAAGACTGGAACGAGCCAGGTCTTCTCTATCACCGCAGCTGAGCGGGCCGCAGGCGTCCGTTCGCAGGACGAGCTGCCGTGGAACCGTCGAGATCACGGGCTGTTCGTGGCCTTCGCACCGTATGATGCGCCCCGCTTTGCCGTCACGGTCGTGGTAGAGCACGGTGGCGGCGGGTCAACGGCCGCCGCGCCAATTGCGCGCGACATCATGCTGTTTGCGCAGCATGGCGGCTTGCCCCCCGAGGACGCCTATCCGACATCGCAGAGGGCGCGCGTGCGGGAGGACCTGGCTCTCTTGTCCGAACGCATCCTGCCGCCGGACGGCACGACGGCTACGGTGAGCCGGACATGATGCACTGGCTCAGAAGGGCGTGCTCCCTTAGCGTTCTCGGAGTCGCCGTCGCCGCAACCCCCTTTGTACTTTCGTCGGTTCCAGCCCGTGCGTTTTTTCACGACACGCCCGACATCGAAGGTGGGCGTGCCATTTACGCGGCCAGATGCGCCTCCTGCCACGGTGCCAATCTGGAAGGGCAGCCGGACTGGCAGTCGGCGAGGGAGGACGGCACCTATCCCGCGCCGCCCCACGACGAAACCGGCCACACCTGGCATCATGGGGACGCGATGCTGCGGGACTACATCCGCCGCGGGGGGCAGGCGGTGCTGGACGATATGGGGGTCGACTTCACCTCCGGCATGCCTGGGTTTGGCGACGAGCTGACCGAAGACGACATCGAAGCCGTCCTCGCCTATATCCGGTCAACCTGGCCCGACCGCATCCGCGCCGCGCAGGCTGAACGTAGCCAGTTGGAAGCAGGTTCGCCTTGAAGCCGCAAGCAGGTCCGCCGACCTCCCGATTTCCGCTTGCCTCTCTAGGAACTAGAGGGTGCAGACCGCCTGAAACTCAAGATCTACATCCGTAACAAAAGGCTCTTCCCATGCGCGTCACGTCAATCCTGCTTGCCATCACGCTCGTTTTCGCTCCCAGGCTCGCCCTGGCGCAGCAGATTACCGAGGACCGGATCAGGGAACTGGTCGCCGAAACCTTGCGCGAGAACCCGGAGCTTGTGCTCGAGGCGCTCCAAACGCTGGAGGCGCGCCAGGCAGAGGCCCAGGCCGCCGCTGCCGCCGCGACCCTGGCTGACGAGCGCACCCTGCTGGAGCGCGACCCCAACGCTCCGGTCCTCGGCAACGCGGAAGGCGACTTAACGGTGGTGGAGTTCTTCGATTACAACTGTCCCTACTGCAAACGCGCGATGTCCGAAATCGACGCCCTGCTGGCCGAGGACGGGAACATCCGTCTTGTGCTTCGAGAGTGGCCCATACTCAGCGAAGGATCGGCGATCGCTGCGCGGGCCGCCTTAGCCGCGCGGAAGCAGGGCAAATATGCCGAATTGCACAATGCGTTGATGGGCGCACGCGCCAAGCTGGAGGATCAGTCGGTGCTGCGGATCGCGGGCGAGGTCGGGCTCGATATCGAGCAGCTCAAGGCCGACATGCAATCACCCGAGGTCGAGGAACACATCGCCACATCGATGCGACTGGCCGAGGCACTCGGCTTCAATGGCACGCCGTCCTTTGTCGTTGCCGACCAGCTGATCCCAGGTTTTGTCGAGAAGGCTCAGCTTGCCGAAGTGGTGGCAGCCGCGCGGGCTGCGGACTGACCGCGTCGGCGCCCAAGCTCGCGGTAAAGCGCCTCGCGCGACACGCCGATCTCGGCCGCGACATCCTGCATTTGGCCCTTGCCCGGCAGCGCGTGTCCGTCGCTGAGCCAGGCGTCAAGCCGCGCGCGCACGGTCGGCAGGGACCGGATTTCGATCCGGAATCGGGCGGACTGGACTGCTCGTGCAAGGTGCGCGGCCCATCCAGCGGCAAGCAGCGGGTCGCGCAGGATGCAGGCGCGGAATGCGGTCAGCGGCAGCGCGCGCGCCTCGGTGTCACCGGCTGCGACGGCGCTGCAATGATAGTGTGCCGCATAGGCCGAAGCCTCAGCCACGACATCGCCGGGACCGGCGTCTTGCAGGGTGATCTCGGCCCCCTCGTCCAGGCTGCGACGCAGCAGCACCCGTCCACGGTTCACGCGGTAAAGCGCGCTTGGTGCATCACCTGCGTGAAACAGCGTCGCGCCGTCAGGCCAGCGGTGAAGCGGGGCCGGGGCGAAAATGGTCTCCAGAACATCCAACATGATAGAGATCATATGCATTTCATCTGTAGCGCGCGATGGGTCTGGTCGTGCAGACAGGAGTCAGAGAGATGAAAATCATGTACAGAGCACTTGCGACCACGATCCTGATCTGGCCGCTGGCTGGTGCCGCGCAGGAGCACCAGCTTGGGATGACCCATGCAGGGGCGAATGCGCCCGTAATCGAGCCGGGGCAGGGCGCTTTCGCTGCCATTGCCGAAATCGTCGCAGAGCTGCAGTCCGATCCGGCAACAGACTGGACCCGCGTCGATATAGAAGCACTGCGCCAGCACCTCATCGACATGGACAACGTGACCCTGCGCAGCGCCGTCGAGGTGACCGAGGTGCCCGGCGGCGCAACCTTCGCGGTTTCGGCAGCCGATCCCGAGGTCGTGGGCTCCATTGTCCGGATGGTGACGGCGCACGCGACGACGATGGATGATCCAGCAGGCTGGCGCTATCACGTCACGACCAGCGATATCGGTGCTGTCATGACCGTCATAGGCGATGCTGCGCAGATCCGCGCGCTCGGCTTCATCGGCGTGATGACGGTGGGAATGCATCATCAGGCCCATCACTGGGCTATCGCCGCAGGTGCCGCTCCACACGACTGAACGGGATCAGGCTGCGGCGTAGCTCGTGAATACACTGCCGCTGCCGTCCGTCCCGACAAGGATGACGTCATAGGCTTCACGCTCAGTCTCGGGTCCCATGCCGGGCGACCCGTAGGGCATGCCAGGCACGGAGAGGCCGACGGCGACGGGCCGTTCAGCCAGCAGACGGCGGATGTCGGCGGCAGGAACGTGCCCCTCGACCGTGTACTCGCCGATGGTGGCGGTGTGACACGAGGCGAGGTCTTCCGAAATCCCGCGCTCGCGCTTGAACGCCGCAAGCTCCTCGATACTACGTTCCTCAAATGTCACGCGAAAGCCGCTGTCGCGCAAATGTCCGATCCACCCATTGCAGCAGGGGCAGCCGGGGTCCTTGACGACGTGGATGGCTTCGTCGCCCTCGGCAAATGCTGGGGTCGCCGCAATGGCGGCCAGCCAAGGAACGGCGGCGAGAACCTTGCGTCGGGACAGTGTCATGATGTCGGCCTTTCGTTGGAACTTTTCAGCAAACATAGCTGTAAGTGCGGGTATCGGCGAGCAAAGTCTGATGAACCCGGCGACCGACCACCGAAATTCTACTCCAGCCGCGGGTCCCCGGCTTGAACCAGCAGAACACCGTGGTTTTCATCAGCGTCATCGTCGGTGATTGTCCGTGTGGCGACGCCAGGCAACTCGGCAAACGCCTGCATCATCCGTTTCGGATACCAGGTCATCGGTAGGCTTTCAAATCCGGGCACCCCTTCTAGCACCCGCGACAGCGCGATGGTGCAGTTCGCTTTCGGGACCGCGCCATAGGCCATCGCCCGCTGCATGATCAGCGCTGCAACCTCCGGCGACACCTCGACCGTCTGTTCAACCATGTCGTAGGTCTCGCGGGCGTGGTAGTCGATGTAGAAATCCACCATCTTCGGGGTGATCCCGAAGTGCACGTCGTTACGCTCGGGCAGCCGGGGGTGCCGCCAGGTGCCAGCCGGATCGAAAAGCACGCGCTGCGATCCGTTGATGAGCAGGCCCGCATGCGCTCCCGCTCCGCTGCGTGTCGAGAGAACCGTGTACAACGTGACCGAGGTCGGGCCGGTATGTTCGTAGCGCGCCGCGGCCACGGCCTCATCGGGTGCCCAGATCGGTTCTGCACCGCAGGATGCCAGGCCAAGAACTGCCGCCACGGCGAGAAGCAGCTTCTTCATCGATTCACTATCCCACGTTTTTCTCAGGTTCTGCGCAATCGCGATGGATTCCAGTAAACTCTGCGACAGTGCCGCAGTGAATACGGAAACTCGGCATTGATGCCGCAGCTTTGAATTCGAGGAGCCGCTCAGGGACACCAAACTGTCAGGTGACGGAAGCAGGCCATCCTGATAGATGTCTCAGGCATGGCGTTCCTGACGTTTCGCATGCATGTCCTGATCCTCGCCGCCTACATGCTTGCGGCGATATTGCCCGTATTGGCTCTGGGCGACGGACGGCAGCAATCTCAGGCCGACCATGCACAGATGATGGCGATGGCAGGTCATCTGGGGCATATGCCTGCGACCGACGGCCCGAGCGACCTGACGCAACAGCTGATCTGCCAGCAGCACTGCCTGTTCGCGGCAGCGGCCTTTCCTTCGCCAGACCGGGGTGCGGAAACTGTCGCACGGTCCTCCGATGTGGAGGCTGGCGTCGACATCCTTGCCGCTTCGCTAGCCATTCCGCCTCCAGGACCGCCTCCCAAGATCGCCGTGATCTGAGCCTGCGGTTCCGGCGTTCGCCGGGGACCGCTTGTCCAATTCACGACGCGATACAGGAGAATTCGCATGTCGCCCTTTTCTCGCCGCGGCTTTCTGGCCGCTTCTGCGGCCACGGCCGCTTCACTGATGCTTCCCGCAAAGGTCCGGGCCCAGTCCGGCCGAATGTCGCTGACCGCCACCACCCGCACCATCGACGTGCGGGGGAGAGCCGCAACCGTCTGGGGGCTTCTGGACGGCGCTGGCCGGTCCGGCCTTGTCCTCGATCCGGGCCAGGCGTTCGCGGTCGATCTGACCAACGGGCTTGCCGAGCCGACGATTATCCACTGGCACGGGCAGATCCCCGACAACGCGCAGGACGGCGTCCCCGACCTGCCTATGCCGGTCCTCCAACCAGGCGAAACCCGTGCCTACGACTTTGTGGCACGGTCTGGCACGCACTGGATGCACGCCCACATCCCGGCGCATGAGATGTTGCTGCTTGCCGCACCACTGGTGGTGCGGCGGCCCGAGGACGTTGCCGCTGATCGGCAAGAGGTGACACTGTTCCTGCACGACTTCGCGTTCAAACCGCCCGCCGATGTACTGGCACAGATCACCGGCGGCGCGTCGATGGCCGGAATGGACCACGGCCAGATGGGACAGGGCGGCATGGACCATTCCGGAATGGACATGGGTGCCATGGGTCAGGGGGACATGATGGCGATGCCGGGTATGGACGGCATGGCGATGGACCTGAATGACTACAACTTCGACGCCTATCTCGCCAACGACCGCACACTGGACGACCCCGAGGTGGTTCAGGTCGACAAGGGGGCGCGCGTTCTCGTCCGCGTCATCAACGCTGCCGCCGCCACCGTATTCTGGATCGACACCGGCGCGCTGCCGGGAAGGCTGATCGCGGTCGATGGCGAGCCGGTGCAGCCTTTGCCCGGCAGCCGTTTTGGTGTCGCCATGGGCCAGCGGCTGGATGTCGAGCTGGACGTGCCGGGTGAGGGCGGGGCATTCCCGATCCTAGCTCTGCGCGAAGGCGCGAAGGAGAGGACGGGTCTGATCCTCGCCACCCCGGGAGCGGCGGTGACGAAGATTGCCGACATGTCGGAGGCCGACCATCCCGCCTTCAGCGGCGACCTGACACAGGAGGCCTCCCTGCGCGCGGTCACTGCGCTGCCCGAACGCGCGCCGACATCGCAGCCGATGCTGATGCTGGGTGGCACGATGATGCCCTATGTCTGGACGATCAACGGGCAGACCTGGGGCACCCACGTTCCGCTGACTGCGAAATCCGGCGAGCGGGTCGAGATCATGTTCCACAACATGTCAATGATGGCGCATCCGATGCACCTGCACGGCCACGCATTCCAGGTGGTGGGCGTGGGCATGGACCGGATCGCAGGCGCGGTGCGTGATACCGTGCATGTTCCGCCGATGGGCATGGTGACGGTCGCGGTGGACGCGGGCGAGGCGGCGCGCTGGATGCTGCACTGCCATCACATGCCGCATCTCTCGACCGGCATGATGACCGAGTTCGCGGTGTCGGCCTGACGCACGCCCGGACCCGCAGCCTGCCTGCGGGTCCGGGCTCTTTCCCGGAGAGCGGACCCATGCCAAAACCCATCGGACGCCGTGCCGTCCTTGGTGCACTCGCCGTGCCCTTCTTTGCAGGGTCCGCCGAGGCTCGACCGCCCTTCCGGCTGCGGCAGGACCCGCAACCGCTGCTGTCTCCGCCGATCCTCGACGAGACAGGCATCACGCGGAAACTCGACGACTTCGCCGGCCGGGTGATCCTCTTGAACATCTGGGCGACCTGGTGCCCGCCCTGCCGGGATGAAATGCCCGCTCTCGAGCAGCTTCAGGTGCGTCTGGGTGGTGCCGACTTCATGGTCCTGCCGATCTGCATTGACGATGGAGGAATCGGACGCGGTCGCCGCTTCTACGACGCTATCGGTATCACTGGCCTCCCGCTCTTCTGGGCTGAATCGCTCAGAGTGCAGCTCGCTTTTGCCTTCATAGGCTTGCCCACAACCCTGTTGGTCGACCGAGACGGAATGGAAGTCGGCCGACGTCAGGGACCGTTCGACTGGAACGGCGACGCCGCAGTCGGCCAAATCGCTGACCTTCTGGGCAAGTAGCCTGCGGCTGCAACAATTCGATACAATCGAGCAACAGTATCGTAGCGTGCGACAGCCACCACTCGGGAAGAGAGCGAGACCGAAGGACATGTTGCAGCAGCTGGGAACCACTCAGGCCACGGAAGGCCGCGTTCTTGTCGTGGATGACGATGGTGAAATCCTTTCGCTGGTCGCCAAGTTCTTGCGCGCCAACGGGTTTGTCGTCGCGACGGCCCGCAACGGTGCCGAGATGAAGGCGCAGATACAGGCCGCGCAGCCCGACCTTGTGGTGCTGGACATCATGCTGCCGGGGACCAACGGGCTGGATCTGTGCCGTTCGCTGCGGGCGGAAAGTCAGGTGCCGGTGGTCATGCTGACCGCCAAGGGCGACGAGATCGACCGTATCGTGGGTCTGGAGGTCGGGGCGGACGACTACCTGCCGAAACCCTTCAACCCGCGCGAGTTGCTGGCACGGATCAAGGCGGTCCTGCGGCGCAGCCGATCCGCTGATAGCGCAGGCGTGTCTGGATCTGGTCGGCTTATCGAGTTCGAGGGCTGGCATCTCGATACGTTGAAGCGCGAATTGACGGACCCGAAGGGCGTCGTCGTTGACCTGTCGAGCGGCGAATATGACCTGCTGGTGACGTTTCTTGAGGCCCCCCAGCGGGTGCTGACACGCGACTACCTGTTGGACGCCACCAAGAACCGCACGCTCGATGTCTACGACCGGTCCATCGACGTGCAGGTCAGCCGCCTGCGCCGCAAGATTGAGGCGCAGGGTGAACTGATCAAGACGATTCGCGGCGCGGGGTACCTGTTCGCTTGTCGCGTTGCCCTTAAAGGGGGTCATCCTCAATTTGTGTGTCACGGTCTGACCGAGTTTCACAGATTGAAGGGATCAGGCCGTGGTATCGAAGAAGCATTGGGCTCCAACCGCCAACGTGGAGGTTGGTGAGGTCCGCCAGTCTGAGACGGGTGCATGGGTCGTATCTGGCAGACTGGCTCCGAATGGCACCTGCCCTGAGTGCGGGACGCCCTCAAGACAGCGACATGGTTGGAGGTGCCGGCGGATCGAGGATTTTCCTGCTCAGGGCCAAGCGGTTTGGATCGAGCTCAGGGTTTGTCGATGGCGATGTTTGAACTCGGATTGCCGCCGCCGCACGTTCTCCGATCGCGAGGCGGCGGTGGCGACCCCTTATGCGCGCCGGACGTCTCGACAGGCGCAACTCTTAGGCCATGTGGCGCACGCCGCTGGCGGCACCCCAGCTGAACGGCTCTTGCGGCGACTGGGTATCCGGGTCAGTGACGATACTATTCTCCGACAGTTGCTACGCGCAGCTCAAGTTGTTCCACCACGCGCACGGATCATCGGGATCGATGATTGGAGTTGGCGAAAGTCGCAGAACTACGGGACGATCATCATCGACCTCGAGCGTCGCGCCGTCATCGATGTTCTCGAAGATCGTGATGTCGTCACATGCACCGACTGGCTAAGGCGTCATCCTGAGGTGGAAGTCATAAGCCGGGATCGCTGCGGTCTCTACGCCCAAGCCGCCCGAAAAGGAGCGCCGCAGGCGGAACAGGTCGCCGACCGGTTTCATATCGTGCAGAACCTTCGCATGGCAATCGAGGAGCAAATGAACTTGCACGGTCGCGCGACTGGCAGAGCATTGCTCTCCGATGCAGACAACATCAGCACGGCCAGTAACCTTCTGAAGTCACGTCTTGCGCACCGCAAGTATCGCGAGGAGATATACGAGACAATTCGGGCACTTCGGCAGCAAGGGCTGACGTGCAGCGAGATCGGGCGGAGGACGGGGTTTCCCCGACGTAGCGTCGCGAAATGGCTGCAGTTCGAGACGCCACCGGACCGAAAGCGCGCGGTCCTCAAACGCTCGTCTGCATGGTATTTTGAAGAGTACCTGAAGCAACGCTGGGAGAACGGTATTCGCAGCGGCAATGCACTGCTCCCTTTGATCCAAGAACGTGGTTACGAGGGCAGCCTGTCAAACTTGCAGCGGCTCTTGGCCGGATGGCGCAGAGCCGAAAAACAGGAACAGGAGGGACCCATCAAGGAAGATCAGATCCTTGCACCGGTCCGGGACCCGGAAACCGGGCACGCGATTTCCCCGGTTATAGCGGCCGCACTCTGCATCAAACCAAGAGGAAAGTTCACCTTGGAACAGGCGAGAAAAGTCGAAGTTCTCAAGGAAGGCTCGCCTGCCTTCACAACAATGCGGCGCCTCGCCATGCGTTTCAATGGCATCTTGCGTGGTCGAAAAGCAGACCCGCTGCCCGCCTGGATCGACGATGCGATCGAAACGGACCTGGCGCCCATCGTGCGGTTCGCCCGAACCTTGAACAGAGACATTGATGCGGTCAGGAATGCGATCGAAATGGAGTGGAGCAATGGTCAAGCCGAAGGCCAGATCAACCGATTGAAGACCTTGAAGCGCGCGATGTATGGGCGAGCCGGCCCGAACTTGCTCAGGGCCCGAATGCTTCCTCTGCACCACACAAATTGAGGATGACCCTATTTAACGGCAACGCGACAGCGGTGCTGATGGTCACGCTTGTCCGCGACCACGGGCTGCAATACCTGCTGGCGGCCACGGTTCTGGCGGGTCTGATCCAGATCGGAGCGGGCCTCCTGAAGCTGGGCTTCGTGATGCGTTATGTCTCGAAATCGGTGATGACCGGCTTTGTGAACGCGCTGGCGATCCTGATTTTCATGGCGCAACTGCCGGAACTCGACCCGACCAAGGTCACCTGGCTGACCTATGCGCTGGTCGCCGCCGGCCTCGGGATCATCTACCTCTTTCCCTATGTGACCAAGGCGATCCCGTCGCCGCTGGTCACGATCATCGTTCTGACGGCGCTGACGCTGGCCTTCGGCTGGGATGTCCGCACGGTGGGCGACATGGGGGCGCTGCCGGACACGCTTCCGGTGTTTCTGATCCCCGATATTCCGCTGACGCTCGAGACGCTGCTGATCATCCTGCCCTATTCCATCGCCGTCGCGGTGGTGGGCCTGCTGGAAAGCCTAATGACGCAGAACATCGTCGATGACCTGACCGACACGAAGTCCGACCGCAATCAGGAATGCATCGGTCAGGGCATCGCCAATACCGCCACGGGCTTCATCGGCGGGATGGCGGGCTGTGCGATGATCGGGCAGTCGATCATCAACGTGAAATCCGGCGGGCGCGGGCGATTGTCGGCCTTCACCGCTGGCACGGTTCTGCTGATCCTTGTCGTATTCCTTGGCGACTGGGTCGCCCAGATCCCGATGCCAGCGCTGGTCGCGATCATGATCATGGTCAGCATCGGCACCTTCTCGTGGTCGTCGATCCGGAACCTGCGGCTGCACCCGCGCTCCTCCTCCATCGTGATGATCACGACGGAAGTGACGGTGGTCTACACCCACAACCTTGCCATCGGCGTGCTGGTGGGCGTGCTGCTCTCGGGGATCTTCTTCGCCGGCAAGATCGCGCAGCTGTTCAAGATCACCTCCACGGCCTCGAAGGACGGGCGCACGCGCACCTACAAGGTCGAGGGACAACTGTTCTACGGGTCCGTCGAGGATTTCATGAACGCCTTCGACTTCAAGGAAGCGTTGGACCGCGTGGTGATCGACGTGTCGGCCGCGCATATCTGGGACATCTCTTCGGTGCAGGCGCTGGACATGGCGGTGCTGAAATTCCGCCGTGACGGGGCCGAGGTCGAGATCATCGGCATGAACGAAGCCAGCGAGACCATCATCGACAAGCTTGCCACGCATGACAAGCCGGGCGCGATGGACAAGCTGATGGCGCATTGAGGGGGATAGGGACATGACCAACGAAACGCAGAAGATCGTCGCCCTTGTCGATGGGTCCATCTACTCGGCCAGTGTCTGCGATCATGCGGCCTGGATCGCCAGTCGCACCGGGGCGCCGGTCGAACTGATCCATGTGCTGGGTCGCCGCGAAGCATCCGACAGCCACGACCATTCCGGCGCCATCGCGCTGGGGGCGCGGACGGCCCTGATGGAGCAACTGGCCGAACTCGACGCGCAGCGCGCGAAACTCATCAGCCACCGCGGCCGTGCGATCCTCGAAGATGCGCAGGCCCTCGTTGAAAAGGCCGGTGTGGCCGACGTCACCACCCGCCTGCGCCATGGCGACATCGTCGAAGCCGTGGCCGATGTCGAGGGCGATGCCCGCGTGATCCTGATCGGCAAGCGCGGCGAGGCGGCGGACTTTGCCAAGGGGCATCTCGGCTCGAACCTGGAACGCATCGTGCGCGCCAGCCACAAGCCGGTCTTTGTCGCCTCGCGTGCGTTCAAGCGGATATCGAAGGTGCTGGTCGCCTATGACGGCGGCACCTCGGCGATGAAGGCCGTCGATCATATCGCCCGCAGCCCGTTGTTCCGGGGTCTGGCGGTGCATGTGGTCACCGTGGGCAGTGCTTCGCCCGAGGTGACCAAGGGGCTGGCCGATGCCAAAGCCATGCTGAAAGCTGCGGGAATAGACGCCGAAACCTCGGTCCTGCCTGGCCAACCGGAAACGGCCCTGGGCAAGCTGGTGGACGAGGCGCAGTTCGACATGCTGGTGATGGGCGCCTATGGCCACTCGCGCATCCGCAACCTGATCATCGGCTCGACCACAACCGCCATGATCCGCGCCTGCAAGGTGCCAGTCGTGCTGATGCGATGATTCTTCGACCCGGCTCAGCCGGTCGCAAGTTCGGCTGCCTCCTTTCTTCGCATGTCGGTCACGGCGCTTCAGGCGCCATGATCTCGATCACCGCAGCGTTGCGAGCCAGGACGCGATGTCCTCGCCCCCCTTCGGCAGCTTGAAGGTCATCTTCGATTTTGCCGCAGCATCGCCCGTCTTCTCCTTGAGCCAGGCATTCGGATCGTCGATGTAGCTGGCGATCATCGCTTCGTCCCAGACGGTGCCGTCCGCCCCGGCTGCAACGAGAGACTCGCTATACTTGAAATCGGCGGCGGTGCCGATCTGCCGACCGATCACACCGAACAGATTGGGACCGGTCTTGCCACCTTTAGCGATTTCGGTTCCGTCCGGTGCGATAACCGCGTGGCAGGACCTGCACTTCTTGAAGTCTGCCTCGCCTTTTGCCGGATCTCCGGCAAGGGCAGGAGCCGCAAGAAATGCCAAAGCCGATGCAAGACCCCAAATCCTGTTGGTCATGAGATGTTCTCCTTTGTCTTCATGGGTGAAATGAGATGCTTTTCGCGCTTCAGGCCGGGTCTTGCGCGTTGGCCACGGGTGGCCGGTGGCCGAAAGACCCACGATGCGTGACCAAGTTGGGGACGCGCCCAGATGTGCCGGGCTGGTCCCGATCAGCGCATGCTTGGCGCGGATGTGAGGAGCTAGGGCTTCTGACCGTGCGGTGACCGGGCAGGGAAGATCTCGAACGGGGAGTCAAGCCGGCAGCATCACGCGTTGACCGCCACGACAGAGTGCCTGCACCATTGGACAACACTGGCGACGTCGCTCGGCAAGGCCACTGCTTCATCGCCCGCAAATGCCAGGAAGGCGGCCAGGTTCAGGCCGTTCACACCGACGACCACGGGAATTCCCTGATCAACCGCATCACCGATGACCGGGACAAGCCCTTTTCCCTCGGCCTCCCGCTTGCCAAACTTGTTCACGATCAGAAAGTCGGAGCCTGGCAGGCGCCGTTGAACCTCGGCAACCGACTGCTCAAGCGCGCCGGAGTCGAGCGTGCAGCCCCGAGCGAGGTCGCCGCGATCCTCGCTGATCCGGACGACGGGGCCATGGGGCAGGACCATCAGGTCCATGTCGCACTTGCGACGATCGGGGCGTTCGATGTTCGACTGGACGGTTCCAGAAAGTCGAAGCCCGTATAGCTGCAGTTGTTCGACGACGGCAGCGATGAGCGCATCGGTGCGTCCGCGGCCCTGAAGTGTCACATAGGCAAGTCTCACGGCTGCCTCCTCTGCGCCATGGAAAGTCTTGCGCCGCCGGCGCGGGGCCGGCGGCGCAAGTGCATTTTAGAGTTCCACTTCCCACGACTTGTAGGAGACCCGCGCCGCAGCCGGGGTCGCATTCGAGATCTTGCGGATATTGGCCCAGGTCTGCTTGTAGTTCGGCAGGATCAGCTCGTTCGTGCCGGCGTTGATCACGTTCCCCTGCGTGCCGTTCGGCGCGCCGAAGATCATGAAGGTCTCGTTCTTCTTGGCAGTGGGTTCAGGATAGACCAGCGCCTGGGTCGCTCCGACGTCGTTGTAAACCTCAACCATATCACCCGGTTTCAGGCCAAGATCGGCCATGTCGTCGGGGTTGATCTGGATGAAGGGCACCGGGAAGCGGTCCATGACGAAGTCGTTCTTCTGATCGAGGAACCAGTTCTGCCAGTTCAGGTTGGCGCGTCCGTTGTTGATCAGGAAGCGGTGGTTGGCCTGCTGCTGGGCCTTGCCCGGCGCCTGAAGCCCGCGCCAGGTGCCCATGCAGAACAGGGCCTTGCCATCCTCGCGCCCATGGCGGGTAAAGACGCCGTCCTCATAAAGACGCGGGGTGCCGACCAGCGCGCCATTTTCATAGCCCTTGACGGGTTCCTGCACACCGTCATTGCCGGCCACACGCAGGCGTTCGTAGGTTACTTCCGGATTGCCCGAGTTGTAGCCGTCCATGAACGCGTCTTCCTCGGTCTTCCAGTCGAAGCCCTTGAACTGGTCGGCATACTCGGCGCGGCCTTCCTCACGCAGCACGCGTTCCAGATGATTGGCCAGCCGGGCGGCGATGATGCAGTCGGGCTGTGCCGATCCGGGTGCGTCCATGTACTTCTCGACCAACCTCAGGCGGCGCTCGCCGTTCATCGAGGTCAGGTTCATTTCACCCGACTCGACGGCTGGCAGTATCACATGCGCGGCCTGACCGATTTGGCTGTGGATGATGTCGACATTGACCGAGAAGATACCCCCCGCGTTGATCGCGCTGACGATCGCATCGACCAGCTCCTCGCGCGTCGCACCGGCGCGGGCGTCCATGGCTTCCTTCACCATGTTGGTCCGACGGTTATAGACGCGCTTGAACTCGGCCGCGTTGAGCGTGGTCTTGTAGTGGTCATTGGCCCAAATGTGATGGACCTTGCCTCCCCCCGCAATAATGAGCTGATCGATATAGGGAGCAGGACGGCCGACATGCGCGTCCGACGGGCGGAAGTAGCCTTCCTGGTGCCCGCCCAGACGGCAGACGCCACCGCCTTCGCGACCGATGTTGCCGGTCGAAAGGCCAATGTTCACCAAGGCGCCGATGACCCGATAGTTATCGTTGCCCCAGATGATGCCTTTTTCGTAGCCGGTGACCGTCTTGCGACGGCTGCCATCGTCCTTGGGCTTGGCGATCCATTCGGCGGCCTGAATGATTTGCGCCTCGGTCAACCCGGTGATGGCTGCGCCGTCCGCGAGGCTCATCTTGCAGGCGGCGCGCGCTGCCTCGAACGACCCCAGCGACGCAGGATGTGCGGCATCCTCAGCCACCGCGACATCGCCCTGGAAGGTCGAGTTGGCAATGAAGTCTGCATCCACCCAGCCCTGATCGGCGATGTAGGTGAAAAGCGTGTTGAAGAGCGCGAGGTCCGATCCCGTCGAGATGGCCAGATGCAGGACGTTCTCGGCACCCGCCACCTGTTCGCAGCTGTCCACGGTAACGGTGCGGCGGGGATCGACGACGATCACCTTCGCCCCGTTCTGCATGCCCTTGACCATGTGATTCAGGAACAGGTTGGTCTGACACTCCATCGGGTTGGTGCCGACCAGCATGATCGTGTCGGCGACCTGATAGTCGGAATAGGAGTAGTTCAACTCGTCCACGCCCATGTCGCGGGTGCTGTGCACTTCGGAGTTATAGGCCGGGCGGTTGTGGATGCGGCAGTTCTTGACCTTCATCGATCCGAAATAGAGCTTGCCGGTGCCCCAGGTGTTTTCATAGCCGCCGGCCGAGCCGCCATGGTCGAACATCGAGACGTAGAGGTCGTTCTCATCGTCCTTGTCGATCACGCGGGCGGTCACGCGGGCCACGAGGTCGAGCGCATCGTCCCAGGAGGTCGGCTGCCAGGTGCCATAGCGCCAGACAAGCGGCTCGGTCAGGCGCTGCGCTTGTGTGCCGGTGATGTCCGACCGCCGGTTTTCCGCCATCCGCGCGCCGCGGACGGATCCCAGTCCGCTGTTCACCACGCAATTCACATCCGGCTTGATCACCAGATGCACGTCCTGCCCGTTCTGCTTTACGACATTGTACATCGAGGGCGCATACCACGCCTCGGCATCGGCGCCCTGCTGAACGGTCAGATCAACACCGAACTTGTTGTCGCCCGGGGCAGTGCCACCCTGCTTTTTCAGCGGCCAGGTGTAGGCTTTGTAGCCGCAGCCGACGATGCAATAGTGGCAAGTGACGTTGTGTTCCTTGGCGTCTGCGGGAATGATCGGCAGGCGGTCGATGTTGCGTTTGTAAGCCATGATCGCCCCCTTACCCTTGCAGCACGTTGGACAGACGGCCGTAGATCAGCTCGTCCGCGCCTTCGGCAAAGATGTCGCCCTTGTCGTCAACCCGCAGCGCGAATTGCGGCAGGTTCTGCGTGGCATGGCCCCAGATCTGCTGGCCGCCCTTTTCGCAGTCGAAGCGCGAAAAATGGCCGGGGCAGTTCAGGGTTTTGTCGGCAGCGTGATAGCTCATGTAATAGCCCTTGTGCGGGCACAGCACGGAATAGGCGACGATGTCGCCGTCCGGCCCGGCGCCGCCTTCGACGGCGGTGCCAAGCTTGATCAGGACGCCGGGGCTGTCGGCATCGGGATAGGCAATATCCATCGGCTCGTTCACCACCAGATCGGCAAGGTTACCCAGCCGGGCAGAGGGGTAGTCCAGCAACGCGCGCGCCTGCGCCTGAGCCTGCCCTGCAGGCATGACTGTTGCCGCCGCGGCCCCTGCCACACCGAGGACACCCCCGCGCAGGAACTGACGGCGGCCGACATCGACCAACCGATTGCATTTCATGGTAGCTAATCCTCCCTTGGCTCCCTTGGGCCTAGGTTAACAGGGGAGAGATCAGGCCTGACCGGCACAACGGCTTTGCCGCCGGTTTGTAACATGCTGAAATATATATATTGTTTCTGAGCGTTCGGTTTTCCGAACATGCCACTGACCTGCGGCCGGGTGTTTGTGCGGTCATAAATCAAGCTTCTGCATCTTCTCCCAAAGTGTGGTCCGGGAGACGCGCAGAAGCTTCGCAGCCTCGCCGACCTGCCCCCCGGTTCTCTCCAGAGCCGCCGCAATTTGCGAGCGTTCCGCCGCGTCGCGCACTTCGGCCAGAGAGCGCAATCCGGCATCGCTTGCGCGCTCGGGAAACAGGTCGGATATCAGGACGAGATCGCCAACCGCCGCCTCGACGGCGCGCAAGAGCCTTGCGCGCAATTCGCGCCCATTGCCGGGCCAATCATGCGCCCGGATAGCCTCTTCGGCAGAAGCCGCTATCCCGTTCAGCGGACTTGCCCTGCGGGCATTCATCGAAGGGAAAAGACGCCCCGCAAGCCAGACGGCATCTTCCGGTCGTTCTGACAATGCAGGGATGACAATTTCATGCGATGTAAGCAGTGACAGAAGATCGGACCGAAATTGACTGGCCCCCTTTTCCTCAAGCCGCAAGCCAGCCGTCGCGACAAGCCGGAACTGTGCCGTTCTGAGTGCGCCAAGCAGCAGATCCTGGCAATCCGAACTGAGCCGACCAATGCCCACGATGAACAGGCTTCCCTCACCAACATCGGAAATCGCCCTGGCCAGCGTGGCAGGCTCGACCGGCCCTGCCAGCGCGTCCAGCACGATCATGGGGGCAGCCCGCCGGTCGGAGTGTTCGTGAATGCGGCGCGCAAGCCTGAGTTTGCCAAGCCCCGGACCGCCCCGGAGCAAAACCGGAGAGGCGCGTCCCGCCGCTTCGGCCACTTGCCGGTCGATTGCACGGGCTGCCTCGGAGATGCCGGTTTCCGGGGGCATCTCCTGATCCATGCGTGGCTGCATGACCTGGGTCAGACGGATCAGAAGCTGCGCGATGTCAAACGGCTTTGCGACATAGTCCATGGCGCCAGACCGGATCAGGCGCACGGCCTGATCAATCGATCCTTGCCCCGTGATGAAAAGAAAGGCCGGCGGGTGACCGGTCCGTGTCAGGGTCTCATAAAGCTCTTCGCCGGTGCCATCCGGAAGCCGGATATCACAGATGACTGCATCCACCGGCTTTCGCGGCGTTCGGATCGCGGGCAGCGCGCGCAGCATCTGGCGGTGCCAATGAACTTCGGCCCCTTCCAGTTCCAGACGTTGGACAAGCGAGGCCCCCATGATCTCGTCGTCCTCGACCAGAACGATCCGCCTGCCTTCAAGCATGGCCGCCGTCCTTTGGTGGAAGAACGACGCGGACATGTGTCCTGTCCTTCATCCGCTCATGATGGATCTCCCCATCAAGCCTTGACACCAGATCGTGCACAAGGCGCAGGCCCACCCCGCCACCCGGTGGGAGCGGACCCGATGCCAGCAGGCGGTCCAGGTCGGCTTGACCCAAGCCTGGGCCGGTGTCGGTGACTTCAACGAAGAGCTTTCCCTCACCTACCGTGACATCCAGACCGACTTGGCCATGCTGACCGGCCGCAGCGCCGGCATTGAGCAGGAGGTTCAAGACGATCTGCCGGACAGGCGCAGCAGGAAGACCCGTCATGCCTGTCGATCCCGGGCGGACATTCCAATGAAGCTTTTGCGCACGGCTGGCGACCTCGGGCTCGAACAGCAGCTTGAGGTCTTCAAGGTCCTCGGGGCGCAGGGTCTGGCCAACGCGGTCAAGGCGGTTTTCATCCAGAATGGCCCGGGTCACATCCCGCAGATGCGAGAGGCCGCGCTGCATCAGTTCGGCCGATTGCCGCACGACCTCAGGCCGGTCCGAATAGGAGAGGATGGTGTCGGCTGCATTGAGCAGACCCCCAAGGGGATTGTTCACCTCATGTGCGAGCGACGACGACAGTCTGCCAAGGCTGACAAATCGTTCACGCTCGGCCAGACGGCGCTCTGCCTCTGCGCGGCTTTCTACAGCTGTGGTCATGCGGTTGTAGGTGGAGATCAGCCGCGACAGCCCCGGATCGCCACGCGGAATATCAGTTTCGGCAATAGGCCTAGGTGCGCCCTTGGAGTCGTCCATAGCCGACACCAAAGCGCCGACAGGTCGAAGGATTCGTGCAACGGCCAGCCAACCGCCAAATGCGAGGAGCGCCGTGGCCGCAGCGTTTCCAAACAAGAGCCACATCGAGACATTGCGACGCTCGGCCAAAAGATCGGTCACATCCAGTTCGGTCACGATCTGACCGATCTGACGACCCTGAAACAGAAGCGGTGCCGCGACCCGAAGCACAGGATCACCTGTCATCCGAACGGCATCAGGTGGCGCGGCGCCCACCTCGAACTCTGCGACGGCTTCGCCGACGGGCGCGCGACGCGGATCCGTGGCGGCGAGGATGCGCCCGCGCTCGTCGGCCACAATCGACAGGAGCAATCTCTGACCGTCATAAGTCGAACGGGCACGGTCCAAAATGTCGTAGACTTCCCAGACATCCTGCCGGAGCACGGACGGACCGAGGGCGACGGACAAGCCCTCGACATGCAGTTTTGCGGTTTCGGACAGACGGGCGTCCTGAACCTTCCCCAAGGCGGACAGCACGCTCTGACTCGCCAGAAATCCGAGAAGAATCATCAGTCCCGCCGTGACCAACGGCACACGCAAGGTCACGGGCAGGTTACGGAAGCGCGGCAAGGGTCTCATCTGCCAGACAACACGGCCATGCGGGCAGCGATCCCGTCGAAGAGCGCGTCCTCCCCCGGCTCGATCGCATCCAAGCTCAAGAGTTTGAGTGCCTCCCTCCCCTGCGGGGTGGTCGAAAGACCAAGCAGCGCAGACTTGCAGGCCATCACGGATGGCTCATCCATGCGATCTGCCCGGGCAACCATAGGGGGGAAGCCCAACCACTCCGAGCGCACAATGACCTTTGTCCGTGCTGTCAGATTCGGTTCGGCGGAACTGAGTGCCTCCCAGACGTAGCCATCGACGCTGCCGGATCGGGTCAGGCCGCCTGCCACCGACCGGACCACGTTGCGGTGGCCATAGGTGAAGATGACGCGTGAGAAGAACTGGTCCGGGGTTTGGCCATCCCGCGCGAGGTCCGACGCAGTGACGAGGAAACCGGAGTTGCTGTCGGGGTCCGAAAAGGCGTGAGCACCGCCACGCAGGTCCGATAGCGCGGTCGCGGGATCATCCTGGGCGACGATGAGATAGGACTGGTAAAGTGGTCGCCCTCGCCAGACCGGCACGCCGAGGAGCGAAAGTTCGGCCCTATGCTGAAGATAGGGATAGCCGCATGTCCAGGCGGCATCCACGGAACCGTCGAGAAGCGCGCCCGAGATCTCTTGATAGGTCCGTCGCTGGACGAGCTCGATGTCGTGACCCATGCCTTCGGCCAAAGCGGCGCGCAGGGCAGAAATGACTGCCGCGTCGTTGTCGAGGAAGACCGGCGTCAGAGCAAATCTGAAGGGTGCCGGACTTTGGGTCCAACCTCGAGCTGATACGAAGGGCGCGGCCATGGCCGCCACTCCCATCAGCACAGCGCGGCGCGTGCTTTTCATCCTTGTCCCCCCAAAACGCGTCTCCCACGCGCCACCCAAGATCGAGAACGCCTAAAACACGCTTGTCCTGGCGCAATTGAAATCGTAGATCGACGATATACGGATTCGTGGCGCCTTGGGAAGTGTGCAGATGACAGTAGACGAGACGACGACGGCTGCCTTGGCAAAGGCGCTTGCACATCCGGCGCGCATCCGGATCCTCCAATTGCTTCAGGCCACTCCGGGTTGCATTGGGGGCGACATCGTGGGTGCTGTTGGCCTTGCGCAGTCCACGGTGTCAGAACACCTGCGCATCCTTAAGGCGGCGGGGATCATCACCGGTGAAATCGATGGTCCACGCGTCTGCTATGCGCTAAACCCCCCTGCGCTGGCTCCCCTTGGCACGCTCATCGCCAGCCTGACACCGCCCACCGGCGATGCCTGCTGCGTCCCGGATCAAAAGGAAACGGCATGAGCCTGTTCGAACGCTGGCTGACCCTCTGGGTCGCCCTTTGCATCCTGGCAGGGCTTGTACTTGGCAACCTCATGCCCGGTGTGTTCGCCGCACTCGCGAGGCTGGAATATGCCTCGGTCAACCTGATCGTGGCCGTGCTGATCTGGGCGATGGTCTATCCGATGATGATCGCCATCGACTTCGGGTCGCTGAAGGATGTGGGACGGCGGCCTAAGGGGCTGGTCATCACGCTGGTCATCAACTGGCTGATCAAGCCCTTCACCATGGCCGCACTTGGGGTTCTGTTCTTCAACCACCTGTTCGCCGGGTTGATCGATCCGGCCAAGGCACCCGAATACATCGCTGGGTTGATCCTGCTGGGCGCGGCGCCCTGCACAGCGATGGTCTTCGTCTGGTCGCAGCTTACGAAGGGCGATCCAAACTACACGCTGGTGCAGGTATCAGTGAACGACCTGATCATGGTCGTCGCGTTCGCACCGATCGTGGCCTTCCTGCTGGGCGTGACCGACATCACCGTGCCGTGGGAGACGCTGATCCTGTCGGTCGTCCTCTACATCGTGATTCCGCTGATCGCAGGCGCCCTGACGCGGCGGGCCTTGATGGCGCGCGGAGGCGACGCGGCGGTTGCGGACTTCACCGCGCGGATCAAGCCCGGCTCCGTCCTCGGCCTCCTTCTCACGGTGGTGCTCCTGTTCGGCTTCCAGGGGCAGGTGATCATTGCCCAACCGCTGCTGATCGCGCTCATTGCCGTGCCGATCATCATCCAGTCCTACGGCATCTTCGCGCTTGGCTATGCCTGGGCCTTTGCGTGGAAGCTGCCGCACAGGGTGGCGGCGCCCTGCGCGCTGATCGGCACATCGAACTTTTTCGAACTGGCGGTGGCTGTTGCCATCGGCCTCTTTGGCCTCAACTCCGGCGCGGCGCTCGCAACGGTGGTCGGTGTGCTGGTCGAGGTGCCGGTGATGCTTTCGCTGGTGGCCTTCGCCAACCGCACCCACAACAGGTTCCCGGCATGAGCTTTCCCGTTGTCATCCACCACAACCCAGACTGCTCGACATCGCGCAACGTGCTCGGGATCATCCGCGCCGCCGGATACGAGCCGGTCGTGATCGACTACCTGACCGAAGGCTGGACCCGCCCGCAGCTTCTGGCGCTGTTTGCCGCGGCGGGCCTCACACCGCGCGATGCCTTGCGCGTTGCCCGCTCCCCGGCCGAGGAGATGGGCCTGACCGCAGAGAGCGTCACGGACGATCAGCTTCTGGACGCGATGGTCGCGCATCCGATCCTCGTGAACCGGCCCATCGTCTGCACACCCAAGGGCGTGCGCCTGTGCCGCCCGTCCGAGACGGTGCTGGACCTACTCGACCGCCTGCCCCCCGGGCCACTGGCAAAGGAGGACGGGCAACTGATCTTCGACGCTGAAGGAAACCGCCTTGTCTGACCAGTCCCACGACACGCCAAACATCGACGATGCACTGTTCCCCGGCGTAGATCGCGACAGGTTGTTCGGCAGCGCCCCGTCCGTTCACCGACCGAGAATCCTGATCCTCTACGGCTCGCTCCGGGCCCGCAGCTTTTCGCGACTGGCGGCCGAAGAGGCGGCGCGGATTCTCAAGCGGCTCGGGGCCGAGGTCCGGTTCTTCAATCCCTCGGGTCTGCCGCTGGTCGATGACGGCCTGGACGCGACCCATCCCAAGGTGCGCGAGCTGCGCGACCTCACGGCTTGGTGCGAAGGGATGGTCTGGTCCTCGCCCGAACGCCACGGCGCGATGACCGGGTTGATGAAGACGCAGATTGACTGGATTCCGCTCTCCGAGGGTGCGGTTCGGCCGACGCAAGGCAAGACGCTGGCAGTGATGCAGGTCTCGGGCGGATCGCAGAGCTTCAACGCGGTCAACCAGATGCGCGTCCTCGGCCGCTGGATGCGGATGCTGACGATCCCGAACCAGTCCTCGATCCCGAAAGCGTTTCAAGAGTTCGACGAGGCCGGGCGGATGCGACCCTCGCCGCTCTACGACCGGATCGTAGATGTGATGGAAGAACTGATGAAGTTCACCCTGCTGACACGCGACCGGGCCGATTACCTCGTGGATCGCTATTCCGAGCGCAAGGAAAGCGCCGAGGCGCTGAAGAAGCGAGTGAACCTGACGGCTGCAACGTGATCTCAGCCATGTCGCCAGACTTTGGCGGCGGACAGGAGCAGGATGCCCAGGAGCACGGGCAAAAGCACGGGTTCGGGAACGATGCCCAGAAGCTGGCCACCAAGGGCAACCCCGATCACCGATCCGAAGGCCATCAGCAGGACAAAGCCCCGGTTGCGCGCCAGAACCGAAAAGGCATTGTCGAGACTGTAGCGGGCAAATCCCACCAGCATCGTCGGCAGACTGATCGCCAGGGACAGGCTTCCGGCGAGTTTCAGGTCGAGTCCAAAGAGAAGGACCAGCGTCGGAATCAGCAACTCACCCCCGGCTACGCCCATCAACGCGGCGACGATACCGATCCCGAACCCGGCCACCAGACCGGCCGCGATCTGCGCCCAGCCTGACACAAGCGCACCGGATGTCAGGGTCATGCCGTGGCTGAGTGCAAGGATCGCCGCGATCATCACAAGGAGCCCGGCCAGCACGCGGTACAGGGTGCGGGATTTCATCCGCACGGCAAGCCCGGCACCGACCCATGCGCCGGCCAGGCTTCCTGCCAGCAGATTCAGGATCACCGGCCACTGGTCCATTACCTGATCCAGCGGCACTGTTCCCGCCCGAAACGGCAATGCCACTGCCACCACGATCAAGCTTGTGGCCTTGTTCAGGATCACCGCTTCAAGGGCCGCAAAGCCAAAGAGCCCAATCAGCAATGGCAAACGGAACTCTGCGCCGCCGAGTCCGATCAATCCACCGACAAGACCGACCAAAGCGCCAGCGATCACAACAAGAAGCCAGTGGCGTTTTGATCTCTCAGTTTGCATATCCGAATGTTACTCGAATTCTGTTCAGGTCCGCGGCGCCCATAGGATGATGGACGCACCGCACAGACAGACGAGGCTTCCCAGCACGTCCCAGCGATCCGGACGGGCCCCTTCGACAGCCCATAGCCAGACAAGCGAGGCGACAATGTAAATGCCGCCGTATATGGCGTAGACCCGTCCGGCATGTTCCACGTCGATCCTTGTCAACAACCAAGCAAAGGCCATCAGCAAAAGCACGCCCGGCGCAAGCCACAGCGGCGAATGTCCCTGTCGCGCCCAGGCCCAGAAGGCAAAGCATCCGGCAATTTCGAGAAAAGCGGTCAGGAAGAAGATTGCGAAGGCAGACAAGCCTGTGCTCCCGAATGAAGGTTGCCCGGCAAGGTGAAGGTAAATGGCTGGATGTCAACCTGTCGACCGCCAGCTTCCCGACCCATGCGATCCCAGCGCCGCCGGGGGGGACATGGCCATGGCCCGCTCCTGTGACAAATCGTCCAATCGTCTTATGCCGATTGACGCATTTGCGTGAGTCCGTATATGCGTTTGTCAGCATATACGGGAAAACCAGCATGCCCATCGCCCTCCTTGCCGCCCTTGCCGAACCGACGCGCCTTGGCGCGGTGCAGATCCTTGCCGACGGCAAGGAGCATTGTGTGTGCCAACTCATGGCGCGACTTGATGCATCGCAAAGCCGGATGTCGCGGCACATGCAAACCTTGAAACAGGCGGGGCTGGTCGTTGACCGGCGGGATGCGCAGTGGGTGCGTTACCGGTTGAATCCATCCCTTCGGCCAGAAGCGCGGGCAATCCTCGACGCCGTCCTGATCGCCGCCGAGTCAGAAGAAAGGAGTGCTGCATGAGTGCGGACATCACGACCTCTCGTCCCACACCGCGGCCGGATTGGTTTTGGCACCTGAGCCTGATCGCCTTCGTTGCCGGCTGGTGGGTCATCTATCGCCAGTTGATCCCCTTTTCCGAGTTTGTGACGGGCCTCTTCCCGGTGGACCGGCACAGCCACACCGGCGAGGCGATTGCCTTTTTCTTCTACGACGTGCCCAAGGTGATGATGCTCCTGACGCTGATCGTCTTTGCCATGGGGGTTGTCCGCAGCTTCTTTTCGCCCGAACGCACCCGCGCGCTACTGGCGGGCAAGCGCGAAGGCGTCGGCAATGTGATGGCGGCGGGTCTTGGGGTGATGACGCCCTTCTGTTCCTGCTCGGCGGTGCCGCTGTTCATCGGCCTCGTCTCGGCCGGGGTGCCGCTGGGGGTGACGTTTTCGTTTCTGATCTCGGCGCCGATGGTGAATGAGGTCGCGCTGGCGCTGCTGTTCGGGCTGGTCGGCTGGAAGGTGGCGCTCACCTATTTCGCCTTCGGTTTGGGTGTGGCCATCGTCGCGGGCTGGGTCATCGGCAAGCTGCATCTGGAAGGCTGGTTGCAGGATTGGGTGCGCGACATCCATTCCGGCGCAACCGCCCCGGATGAGACCGAGGGTGAAAAGCTGACCATGGTGGACCGCTATCGCCTGGGGATCGAGGCCGTGCGCGAGATCTTTGGCCGGGTCTGGATGTGGATCATCCTGGGCATCGGCATGGGGGCCCTGATACACGGCTATGTGCCCGAGGATCTGATGGCCCGCATCATGGGCGCAGATGCCTGGTGGTCGGTGCCTGCAGCCGTGGTGATCGGAATCCCGATGTATACGAACGCCGCCGGTGTCATCCCGATCGTTGAGGCGCTTCTGGGCAAGGGGGCGGCACTTGGCACGGTGCTCGCATTCATGATGAGTGTGATCGCGCTGTCGCTGCCCGAGATGATCATCCTCAAGCAAGTCCTGACCCTGCGGCTGATCGCAGTCTTCGTCGGAGTCGTCGGGTCGGGCATCCTGGCCGTGGGCTATCTCTTCAACTTCTTGTTCTGAAAGGACAAACCATGGAAATCAAGGTTCTTGGCCCCGGCTGTGCCAAATGCAAGGCCACCGCTGACCTCATCACCCGAGTGGCGGGCGAGACCGGCAAGGATGTGACCATCGACAAGGTCGAGGACATGCGCCAGATCGTCGGGTTCGGGGTGATGACCACTCCGGCCGTCGTCGTCGGGGACAAGGTCGTGCACAAGGGCTCGGTCCCGTCGCATGATCAGGTTCTGAGCTGGCTGAACTGAAGGAGGCTGCCATGAACGAAGCTGTGAAGAAAGACCTGGCCGAAGCGCGGGAAGTCTGCCCCACGACCTCGCAACGCCTTCTAAAAGAGGGCGCGCTGCTTGTCGATGTGCGCGAGCCCCATGAGGTCGCGCAGGTGGGCTATGCCGGTTGCGATGTCGTCAACATCCCGCTGTCGCAATTCGAGGATCGCTGGCAGGAAGTGCCGCGCGACCGCGACGTGATCCTGGCCTGCGCTGTCGGCGAACGTAGCCTGAAGGCCACCTATTTCCTGATGTATCAGGGCTATGACCGCGTCATGAACATGAAGCCCGGCATCGCCCGCTGGGTCGCCCGCGGCTTTCCGATCACGGGGTCGGCCGAGGCTGCGGCGGCATCGGAATCCGCGTCCTCCTGCTGCGTCGGATCCGCCGAGCCGACCCCCGCAGCTTCGTCCTGTTGCGGCGGGGACAGCGGGAGCGGCACAGGCAAGTGCTGCTGATCCGGCGCGCGCGTTATCCTTTTCGAAAGGCCTTGAAATGCTGGACTATCATGTCACCGCCCGCCGCATTGACAATCACGGCTCCGAGGCGACAGCCAAGGACGCGCGCATCGTGCTGGACACCGACATGGCCGGCCGCGCCGATGCCTTCAACCCGGCCGAGATGCTGCTGGCGAGCCTCGCCGCTTGCATCCTGAAGGGCACCGAGCGGGTGATCCCCATGCTGAATTTCGACCTGCGCGGCATCGAGGTCAGCCTGCATGGCAAGCGTCAAGACAGCCCGCCGAAAATGGTGCAGATCGCCTATGAGATCGTGGTGGACACCGATGAAAGCGATCAGCGCCTCGACCTCTTGCACCGCAACCTTCAGAAATACGGCACGATCTACAACACCCTGGCCTGTGCGACCGCTCTCGCCGGAACCATCCGCCGGAAAGTCTGAACCCATGCCGCACGATCACTCCCACGACCACAGTCCACCCGCCGACCTTGGACCCGCTTTCCGATGGTCGGTCGGGCTGAATGTCGCCTATGTCATTGTCGAAGCCATTGCCGGGTTTGTGACCGGTTCGCTGGCGCTGTTGGCCGACGCGGCGCACAATCTGACCGACGTGGCGGGGCTGCTGATCGCCTGGGGGGCTGCGGTGCTGGCAAAGCGTGCCGGCACACTGGCCCACACTTGGGGATTGGGGCGCGCGACGATCATGGCGGCGATGCTGAATGCGGTTGCGATCCTGGTCGGCGTCGGTGTGGTCATCTGGGAGGCATCGCAACGGCTCAGCGCGCCGGTAGAAGTGCCGGGGGTAACGATCCTTTGGGTGGCGCTGATCGGCATCGCGGTCAATACCGGCTCGGCCTTGCTGTTCATGCGTTCGCAAAAGGACGATCTTAACGCCCGAGGGGCGTTTTTGCACATGGCGGCAGATGCGGCGGTGTCCGGCGCGGTGGTGATTGCGGCAGCGGCGATCATCCTGACCGGGAAAACCTGGATCGATCCGGCGGTGGCCATCGCGGTCAGCCTGCTTATCGCGGGGACGGCAGCAGGTCTTTTCAGGGCAGCACTGCATCTGAGCCTCGATGGTGTGCCCGAGGGGATCGACAGCCGCGCCGTCGAAAGCTTCATTGGCGGTCAGCCGGGTGTCATCAGCCTGCACGACCTGCACATCTGGGCCCTGTCGACGACCCAAACCGCCCTGGCGGCGCACGTCGTCTGGCAGGGAACAGATCCGGACGCCTTCATCGACCATGTTACCGATGAGCTGGCCCACGAGTTCGGCATTGCGCATGTCACCCTGCAAATGGAAACCATGCCTTGTGAACGATGCAGCGCGCGCATGGCGACCTGACGGAACCGGGTGCGTCCAAAATCACTGGGACTTCCTTAAAACTGAAAGAGAACATTCCGAGATCAAGTTGTTTTGGCGCAGGATCCGAGAACAGGCCTGAGATCGGGCCTTTTCCAGTCATTGGGTGCGCGTCAGGTCATGTGCGACGGGAGATCATCCGAATGGGCTCGAAGTTGCATACGGCGCCGTGAATTTCGACATTTCATGAAACAGTTTCCCTAACATCGCATGTCCGTCATGAAATGCGGATAATCGAACGCGGTCACTCACCAGCTTTGGAGACCGCCATGTCGCTGCGCCAACTGCTTGCTGCAACAGCCCTTACCCTTGCCGCCGGACCTGCACTTGCCGAGTTCGCACTCGACTCGCGCTATCAGGATGCCGATGGCGACCTGATCGCAGATATCCCGGCAGACCCGGCACAGCTCGTCGATCCCGACACACTGATTTTTGCCTATACCCCGGTCGAAGATCCTGCCGTCTATGCCGAAGCTTGGGCAGATTTCATCACGCATATGGAAACCGTGACCGGCAAGAAGGTGCAGTTCTTCCCGATCGACAGCAATGCGGCCCAGATCGAGGCCATGCGCGCCGGCCGGCTTCATATCGCGGGCTTCAACACCGGGTCGAACCCGCTGGCTGTCGCCTGCGCCGGGTTCCGTCCCTTTGCGATGATGGCCGCCAAGGATGGCAGCTTCGGCTACGAGATGGAGATCATCACCTATCCGGGCTCTGGCATCGAGAAGGTCGAGGACATCAAGGGCCAGAAGCTGGCCTTCACCGCCGAGACCTCGAATTCGGGCTTCAAGGCACCCTCGGCGCTTCTGGCATCGGTCTACGGCCTGAAGTCGGGGACGGATTACGAGCCGGTGTTCTCGGGCAAGCATGACAACTCGATCCTGGGCGTGGCGAACAAGGATTATCCGGCGGCGGCCATCGCCAATTCGGTTATGGTGCGGATGATCGAGCGGGACGTGATCAAGGCCGATCAGGTGACCTCGATCTACAAGTCGGAAACCTTCCCCACCACCGGCTACGGTGTAGCGCACAACCTGACGCCTGAACTTCAGGACAAGATCAAGGAAGGTTTCTTCAGCTTCAACTGGGAGGGATCGTCCCTCGCCGCCGAGTTCAGCAAGTCCGGCGAAGAGCAGTTCATTCCGATCAGCTTCAAGGACAACTGGTCGGTGATCCGCCAGATCGACGAAGCGACCGGCGTGTCCTACGCCTGCCAGTGATCGTGTGAACCTTCCGGATGCGGGCGGGACAATCCGCCCGCATTTGCTTGCGCTTCGAGGATGCCCATGCTGACGATTTCCGACCTGACAAAGATTTACCGAACCGGAGACAAGGCGCTGTCGAACGTCAGCCTCACGTTTCCCAAAGGCCAGGTCGTCGGTCTGATCGGCCCGTCGGGGGCCGGAAAATCAACCCTCATTCGCTGCATCAACCGGCTCGTGGAACCGACGAGCGGCTCCATTTCCCTGTCGGGTACCGAACTCAGTACCCTTGGCAAGCGTGCGCTGCGCCGTGAACGCAGGCGGATCGGCATGATCTTTCAGGAATATGCCCTCGTCGAGCGGCTGACCGTCATGGAAAACGTCCTGTCAGGACGGTTGGGATACGTGTCATTCTGGCAGAGTTTTTCCCGGCGGTTTCCGGGGTCCGACATACAGCGCGCCTACAGGCTGCTGGACCGTGTCGGACTTATTGACCATGCGAACAAGCGCGCCGATGCGCTGTCTGGCGGTCAACGTCAGCGGGTCGGCATCGCCCGCGCGCTCAGCCAGGAGCCGGAACTTCTGCTGGTGGACGAACCCACCGCGAGCCTTGATCCCAAGACAAGCCGTCAGATCATGCGGCTTCTGACCGAAGTCTGTTCTGAACGCGACCTGCCAGCGATCGTCAATATACACGACGTTCCCCTGGCACAGCAGTTCATGCAGCGCATCATCGGTTTGCGTTCGGGGCGCGTGGTCTTCGACGGAACGCCGGATCAGCTGACCGAAGAGGCTCTGACCGCCATCTACGGCGCCGAGGACTGGACGGCGATGCGCAAGGATACCGAGGCGGACCGGGCGGCAGAGGCCGAGTCTTTCTCCCGTCTGGCGGCGATCACCGCATGACCGGCTATCCGACGACATGGCGTCGCCCGCCGCAGATGGTGACGGACCGCGGCTGGCGCATCGCACTTTATCTTGGGGTTATGGTTTATCTGCTCATCGGTCTGGGCAGCGTCGAGGTGAATTGGACGCGCATCGCCGAGGGGGGCGAGCGGGGCCTGCGCTTCATTTCTGGCTTCCTGCAACCGGACTTCAGCTCGCGCTGGAAGGACATCTCGAATGGCTTGATCGAAAGCCTGACCATCACGCTTACCTCGACCGTGGTCGGCATCGCCATTTCCATCCCGATCGGCATAGGAGCGGCACGTAACATCGCACCGGCATGGGTTTACTACATCTGCCGCGGCATCATCGCCGTCAGCCGCGCGCTGCAAGAGGTAATCATCGCAATCTTTCTGGTCGCCATGTTCGGCTTCGGCCCCTTTGCAGGCTTCCTCACACTGAGTTTCGCGACAATCGGTTTCATCTCGAAACTGCTGGCCGAAGATATCGAGGACATCGACGAAGCGCAGGCCGAGGCCGTCCGGGCGACTGGGGCAGGCTGGTGGCAACTGGTCAACTACGCGATCCAGCCGCAGGTGACGCCGCGGCTGATCGGCCTGTCTCTCTATCGGCTGGACATCAACTTCCGGGAAAGCGCCGTGATCGGCATCGTCGGCGCCGGAGGGATCGGCAGCACGCTGAACACCGCCATCGACCGCTACGAATATGACAGCGCAGGTGCGATCCTACTGATCATCATCGCCATCGTCATGGTGGCGGAATATTCATCCTCTTATCTTCGGAAATTTCTGCAATGACCCGGCTTCCAGAAACCTGGCAATTCCGCAGCCCGCGCGCGCGGCTTGCGATCTGGTTCGGCTGGCTCTGCCTGGTGGCCTTGTTCGTCTATTGCTGGCAGGTGATGACCGCGAACACGATCTGGATGTTTGTCTGGGACGCACCACGCCAGGCGGCTGACATCGGCGACCGCATGTTTCCGCCGCGCCTGTCCTATCTGCCGGAACTGCTGGTCCCGCTGTGGGATACGCTGAACATGGCCACCCTTGGAACGGCGCTTGGCGTCATTCTGGCTGTGCCGGTGGCCTTTCTGGCCGCGCGGAACACGACACCGTCGCTGCTGTTCCTGCGACCGGCAGCCCTTTTCGTGATCGTCGCCTCGCGGTCGATCAACTCGCTGATCTGGGCGTTGCTGCTTGTCGCCATCCTTGGGCCGGGGCTGCTGGCGGGGATCATCGCCATCGGACTTCGTTCAATCGGTTTCATCGGCAAGCTTCTGTACGAAGCCATAGAGGAAACCGATGTCCGTCAGATCGAGGCTGTCACGGCGACAGGGGCCGGCCCCACGCAGGTATTGAACTATGCCATCCTTCCGCAGGTCCTGCCCGCGTTTTGGGGGATTACGGTCTTTCGCTGGGACATCAACATCCGCGAAAGTGCGATCCTGGGACTGGTCGGCGCAGGTGGATTGGGCTTGAAGCTGCAGGCATCGCTCAATGTGTTGGCATGGCCCCAAGTAACGATGATCCTGCTTGTGATCCTGGCAACAGTGGTTCTGTCGGAATGGATCTCAGCGCGCGTCCGCGAGACGATCATCTGAACGGTGTCGGGTCATCTAGCGCTGGCATTTATCTATTTCAGTATTTCATGAATTTGTCACATACTTGTGGTGAAAGTGTTGCGCACAGCCCTTAGCGAAGGGCCGGAGACTTCGGTTTCTGTCGCAATCAAGAGGATTGAACGCTATGCGCATGACCAAGACCCTGACCTTCGTTACCGCCGCCTCGCTGCTTGCCTTCCAAGCCGCGGCGCAGGACGCCACCGTGACGGTTGACGGCTCTTCGACCGTTTTTCCGATTTCGGAAGCCATGGCTGAAGAGTTCCAGAATGCGACCGGCACGCGCGTGACCGTTGGCTCGTCCGGCACCGGTGGCGGCTTCAAGAAATTCTGCCGCGGCGAGACGGACATCACCGGTGCCTCCCGCCCGATCAGGGGGGAAGAGATCGAGCTCTGCAAGACCAGCGGAATCGAGTATATCGAGCTGCCGGTTGCGATGGACGGGCTGGCTGTCATCGTGAACCCGGCAAATGACTGGGCCGCCTGCATGTCCGTCGAAGAGCTGAAGACCATGTGGGAAGTGGCGGCGCAGGACAAGGTCAAGAATTGGAACCAGGCCAACCCCGCTTTCCCGGATGCGCCGCTGAATTTGTTCGGCGCCGGCACCGACTCGGGCACCTATGACTACTTCACCCTCGCGATCAACGGCGTTGAGCACGAATCGCGCGGCGACTACACCGCGACCGAAGACGACAACATCACGATCAACGGTGTTGCCGGTGATGTGAACGCGCTTGGTTTCCTGGGCCTCGCATACCTGGAAGAGAACCGCGATAAGGTGAAGGACGTTGCGATCAAGCAGGCCGACGGCTCCTGCGTCGAGGCGACGGTTGAAACCGCCGGCGACGGCTCCTACCAGCCGCTGGCACGTCCGCTATTCATGTATGTCAGCAAGGCCGCGCTGGACCGTCCGGAAGTGCAGGCCTATGCCGACTTCATGATGGACCCCAAGCATGGCACCGAACTTGTCGCCGAAGTTGGCTACGTCCCGCTGCCCGAGAAGGCCTTCGAACTTGGCAAGGCCAAGGTCGCAGCGCGCAAGACCGGAACCTTCTTTGAAGGCGGTTCGAAAATCGGCGTATCTATCGAAGAGCTGCTCGCTTCCGAGTGATGTCTGACAAGATGGGCGGCGCCATTCAGCGCCGCCCATATCATCGATCGGATCAGGGGGCTGGTGTGCCGCAGAACAATATCCCAACAACCCGAGAACTTGAGCAATCAGGATTTGTGGCCCGACGCCGACTGGTGGGTCAGACCATGTCTGTCCTGATGTTCCTGAGTGCCGCGCTTTCGGTGTTCGTAACCACGGCCATCGTCGTCATTCTGGTCACGGAAAGCTGGACCTTCTTCCGCCAAGTGCCTCTGGTCGAGTTCCTTACGGGGACCGTCTGGACTCCTGTCTTCACCGACGCGCGCTTTGGCATTCTGCCTCTGCTGGTCGCTACGCTGGAAGTTGCGGTCTTTGCTCTTGCCATTGCAATCCCACTTGGGACCGTTATGGCCGTCTATCTGTCCGAATATGCGTCGGTGCGTGTCCGCGAGACCATGAAACCGGCCCTTGAGCTCCTGGCGGCCGTTCCGACGGTCGTTTTCGGCTATTTCGCACTCTTGGTGCTGACCCCGCTCCTGCAGAAGATCATTCCCGGACTGGCCAGTATCAACCTCCTGTCTCCGTCGATCATCATCGGAATCATGATCCTGCCCTATGTTGTTTCGGTATCTGAGGATGCGATGCGCGCCGTTCCGAACGGACTGCGCGAAGGGGCTTATGCACTTGGCATGGCCCGCTGGCAGGTTGCACTGCGCGTTGTCATTCCAGGCGCATTTTCCGGCATCACAGCGGCCTATATCCTGGGGATGTCGCGGGCAGTCGGCGAGACGATGATCCTTGCGATTGCAGGCGGACAGAACCCGAACCTGACCTTCGACCCTCGGGAAGGTGCGGCGACCATCACCGCCTATATCGTGCAGATGAGCCTCGGCGACTTGCCTCATGGCTCGCTGGCCTATGCCACGATCTTCTCGACCGGCCTCGTTCTGTTCCTGATCACCCTCATCTTCAATGTCGCGGGCTTCTACCTGCGCAACCGTTTCCGTGAGGCCTACTGATGACCGTTCTTTCTCCAATTGAAAGTGCGTCTGCGAGCGAAGCGACGCGCTCTGCGATGCGGGCCATCGCCTCGGCCAAGCGCACGGACCTCTTTGTCGCCGGGCTGGGCCTTTTCGTGATGCTGGTCTCGATGGGGCTGCTGCTTGTGCTGGTTGGTGACCTGATGATCCGCGGCCTGAGCCGCATCGACTACGACTTTCTCACGTCCTTCCCGTCACGTCGGGCCGCAAATGCGGGCATTTTGTCGGCCTGGGTGGGCACATTGCTGGTGATGCTGGTGACGGCCTTTCTGGCAATCCCAATCGGCGTGATGGCGGGTGTTTATCTTGAGGAATACGCGCCGAAGAACTTGCTGTCGAATATCATCGAGATCAACGTGGCTAACCTCGCCGGTGTGCCTTCGATCATCTACGGTCTTCTGGCACTTGGCTTTTTTGTCTACGGGCTCGACTTAGGAAAGACCATTCTGGTCGCGGGTATGACGCTTGCCCTACTGATCCTGCCCGTCGTCATTGTCGCCACGCGCGAGGCCGTGAGGTCAATCCCCCGCATCGTCAAGGAGGGTGCCTATGGGTTGGGTGCCGACAAATGGCAGGTCATGTGGCACTATATCATTCCTGCGGCCAGGCCTGGTATTTTGACTGGAGCAATCGTCGGCTTGTCACGCGCAATTGGTGAAACAGCGCCCATTATCACCATCGGTGCGCTGACCTTCATCGCCTTCCTGCCGCCTGCACCGGTTTCTTCCGAATTTCCCTTTATCAACTTCGACTGGCTGAATGAAGGTTTCACGGTTCTGCCGATCCAGATGTTCAACTGGATTTCGCGTCCGCAGGCTGCCTTTCACGAAAATGCTGCGGCAACGGGTGTGGTCCTGATGGCCCTCACCCTCAGCCTCAGTGGAACCGCGATCTGGATCCGCTATCGCCTGCGTCGCAACGTCCGAAACTGAGCAGGAGCCGTCCTATGCTGGAGACCATCATGAATATCGAAAAAAGTCCGACTGACGCTCCGCGGCTCCCGCCTATTCCGGCAGCTCCTGAAGAAGCTGCCGTGCGGGCAAAGGTCGAGAGTCTGAATTTCTACTATGCCGACGGAACACAAGCGCTGAAAAGCGTCAGCATGCCAATCCTGGATCGGCAGATCACTGCCATGATCGGCCCCTCTGGTTGCGGCAAGTCAACCTTGCTGCGGTGCTTCAACCGCATGCACGATCTTTACCCGGGAAACCGATACGAGGGCCGGATTTCGCTCTTGCCGGAAAACCAGAACCTGATCGGACCAGAAATCGACCCGGTGCTTGTCCGTCTCCGCATCGGCATGGTGTTCCAGAAGCCGAACCCCTTTCCAAAATCCATCTATGAGAATGTGGCCTCCGGGCTGCGGGTGCGGGGTGTCAAGTCCAAAGCCGTCATCGACGAGGCCGTCGAAGCGGCGCTGCGCCGTGCTGCCATTTGGGACGAGGTCAAGGATAGACTGCACCGGTCGGCCTATGACCTGTCCGGTGGGCAGCAGCAACGTCTCTGCATCGCCCGAGCCCTGGCGCCCAATCCGGAAGTTCTGCTTCTGGACGAACCGACCTCGGCGCTCGATCCGATCGCGACTGCGAAAATCGAGGATCTGGTTCAGGAACTTGGCAAGGATATCACGATCGTCATCGTGACCCATAACATGCAGCAGGCTGCCCGGATCTCCGCCCGAACGGCCTTCATGTATCTTGGTGAGCTCATCGAGTTCGGTCCGACCGAACGGATTTTCGAGAACCCATCGCATCCGCAGACAGAGCAATACATCACCGGACGCTACGGTTGAGCAGGAGCACGTGCTTTGGAACATACTCTCAAATCTTTCGATCTTGCTCTGTCGACCCTGATGAACTCGACCACGCGCATGGCCGAGCAGGTACAAGTGATGGTCACGGAATCCGGAAAGGCCTTGCTTGCCCACGATGTCGATCTTGCGCGCCGCGTCGTCGAAAGCGACCTTTTGGTCGATCGGGATTATGAGGCCGTCCGGGCGCAATGCCTCGAGATCCTGACCCGATTTCATCCCGTGGCGGGCGACTTGCGCCAGGTCATCGCTATCGAACACAGCGCGGGCGATCTGGAGCGGGCCGCCGATCACGCCAAAAGCATCGCAAAGCGCGCCATTTCCGGGCTTGACGGAGTGATGACGGAACAGTCCGCTGCGCTGTTTACCCGCCTGCACGCTGCGGTGGTGGGGGCGATAGAAGACGCCAACGATGCGCTGATCCGACGCGATCCTGATCTTGCCCAACGTGTTATCCGCGCGGACCGCCAGATCGACGAAATCCACGACGATCTCTTCCATCTGGTCATGGCTGGTCCCAAGCGATCGGCCGCGCGGATGCCGTCCGATGTGCATCTTCTCTTCGCTGCCAAGAGTTTGGAGCGGATCGGGGACCACGCAACGAACATCGCTGAAGAGGCAATGTTCATGAGCAAGGGTGCATCGCCGTCGGCGACCCGCGATGATTGACGGAGGAGCGGAAGATGTCTGAAGCACGAACACATGCTTCGCTTCAGCCGAAGGTCCTGATCGTTGAGGATGAAGTCGCGCAGCGTGAGGTACTAAGGTACAATCTGACGTCCGAGGGTTTTGCCGTAGTCACGGCAGAAGACGGTCAGAAAGCCCTTGACCTGGTCGAGGAAGAGTGTCCGGACCTGATCCTGCTGGACTGGATGATCCCGAACACATCCGGACTAGAAGTCTGTCGAAGATTGAAGTTGCAGCCCAGGACCAGGCACATTCCGATCATCATGCTTTCCGCGCGATCCGAGGAAGTGGACCGCATTCGGGGCCTGGAGACGGGTGCCGACGACTACATGATCAAGCCCTATTCGGTCTTGGAGCTCGTCGCACGCGTCAAGGCGCAGGTCCGTCGCTCACGACCGGCCTTGGTTGGCTCGGTCATCGAGTTCGACAACATCACGCTCGATCCCGAAGCGGTTCGCGTCTATGTGGGCGGAAAGCCGGTTCACCTTGGTCCGACCGAGTACAGGCTGTTGATGACTTTGATGGAGAAGCCCGGGCGTGTATTCACGCGCGAGCAATTGCTGGATCGTGTGTGGGGGCGCGACATCTACATCGACACCAGGACAGTAGATGTCCATGTGGGTCGGCTGCGAAAAGCGATCTGTCAAACGAGGGGAGACTACCCGCTGCGCACCGTAAGAGGTGCCGGCTACGCCTTGGGCTGAGTTCCGTTCGTCACAAATTAGTGGCGTTGTCTTGGTATTCGCACAGCCTTGGACATTCGTGTTAGAGGATGTCCAAGGCTGGTCAACGAAGGTATCCCGACATGTCGGAACAAATGGCGGAAATACTTGCCACATTGGGGCATGTCGAACGGCTCAACGTCTTCCGGCTGCTCGTCAGACGTTATCCGCAAGCTGTTGCCGCGGGCGAGCTCGCCCGCGTCCTCGGATACAAGGGATCTACCCTGTCGGTTTATCTTTCGGTGCTCAGGCGGGCAGGCCTCATTCACCAAGATCGTGCGGGAAACTCCCTGCTTTACAGTGCTGATATGCACGGGGCCGGAGGTCTATTGACGTATTTGTTCGATGACTGCTGTCGGGGACGTATCCCGGGTCTGGTAGGAGACGGCTCAATAATTGGCGCTTCCGTCGAGAATACGCACAAGTTCAATGCGCTCTTCATCTGTACCGGCAATTCAGTCAGATCCATTTTCGCAGAGGCCATTCTTCGGGCGGAAGGACGAGACCGCTTCGATGTCTTTTCCGCAGGAACGCGACCATATTCTGAGATCAATCCCATGACCCTACAGGTTCTCAGGGAAAACGGGCACACGATCAGCGACCTTCGATCGAAAACCATCGGGGAGTTTCAGCGTTTCAACTCTCCTCGCATGGACTTCGTCTTCACGGTCTGTGATCAGGCTGCAGATGAAGAATGTCCGACGTGGCCTGGACAACCGATCACGGCACATTGGGGACATCCGGATCCGGTCAAGCTTGAAGGCCCGGAAGCCATAAAACTCATGGCGTTCCGAGAGACTTATCAGTCTCTTGCTAGGCGCATCCGACCCTTTGCTCAACTCAGTTTCAACGCGCTGGACCGAGCATCCCTTCAGTCCAAGGTTGATGAGCTCGGTCGGCTGCCGCTCTGTGCCTGAACGTCATGAAAACTTCACTGGTATCCGGTAAATAGTTCCTGCATTCAGGAATTATGGAACAGAATCGCGCCGCTCATGCCTTTGCTACCCTTGGCCACACTGACAGGCTGGCAGTGTTTCGCCTCCTGATGCGCTTTGCCCCGCAAGGCGTGCGCCCGACCGAGATTGCCGAGGCGCTCGGCCTGAAACAGAACACACTTTCTCACCATCTGGCAGACCTGACGGCTTCTGGTCTGCTGCGCGTCGACCGAAAGGGGCGATCGCTGCTTTACTCTATTGATCTTGACGCTGCCGAGAGGCTGATCGGCTACTTGGCACTAGACGTCGGCCGAGCCAGACCTGACCTCCTTGCCCCCTTGCTCTTCGCTCAAAAGGAAGCCGCCATGCGCGACACCGACTTCGACGTGCTCTTCATTTGCTCGGGCAACTCTGCCCGTTCGATTTTTGCCGAGGCGCTTCTGCGCGATCTGGGCAAGGGCAAGTTCCAGGCTTTTTCGGCCGGGACCCGGCCGAACACCGAACTGAACCCCTTCGCGCTGGAAATCCTGAAGCGCAATGGCCATGAGGTTGCAGGTTTGCGGTCCAAGCATATCTCGGAATTCCAGCAGCCGGGCAGCATCGTCATGGATTTCGTTTTCACGGTCTGCGACACGGCCGCTGCCGAGGAATGCCCGCCTTGGCCAGGACAACCGATCACTGGCCATTGGGGCCTGTCCGATCCGGTGAAGGCGACGGGGACAGATGCTGAAAGGGCATTGTTTTTTGCCCAGACTTATGCCGCGCTCCGCCGCAGGATCATGGCTTTCGTAGAGCTGCCCTTCGAGTCGCTCAGCCGAATGTCCTTGCAAACTCGTGTCGACGCAATCGGTGCAGAGATGCATTCCACAACGAAAGACTGAACTCATGACTCGCATTGCGCTTAACGGCCTTGGCCGTATTGGAAAACTTGTCCTCCGCGACCTGATCGACACCGGCGCAGGAGGCGAGATCGTTCTTGTGAACGACCCGGTCGGCGATGCCGAACTGCACGCGCTTCTGATGGAGTTCGACAGCGTCCATGGTCGCTGGCGGACGCCCGTTGCCGCGGGCAATGGCGCGCTGGTCTTGAACGGCCAGACCATCCGGCTGACGCATGAGAAGACCATCGAGGCGCTGCCTCTGGCGGAACTGGGCGTCGATCTGGTCATCGATTGCACGGGCGTCTTCAAGACCGCCGCCAAGGTCGCGCCCTATTACGCGGCCGGGGTGAAGAAGGTGGTCGTGTCTGCCCCGGTCAAAGATGGCGGCGCGCTGAACCTCGTCTACGGGATCAACCATCACCTTTACGACGGCTCGCAGTCGCTTGTCACGGCAGCGTCCTGCACCACCAACTGCCTTGCTCCGGTGGTGAAGGTGATCCACGAATCGCTTGGCATCCGGCACGGGTCGATCACCACGATCCATGACGTTACGAACACGCAAACCATCGTCGATCGTCCGGCCAAGGACATGCGCCGCGCGCGGTCGGCCCTGATGAACCTGATCCCGACGACGACCGGATCGGCCACGGCGATCACGCTGATCTACCCCGAGCTCAAGGGACGCCTGAACGGCCATGCGGTGCGCGTGCCGCTGCTGAATGCGTCTCTCACCGATTGCGTGTTCGAGGTGGAGCGGGCGACGACGGCCGAAGAGGTGAACGCCCTGTTCTCTGCCGCCGCCGAAGGGCCTCTGAAGGGGATCCTGGGCTTCGAGACCCGGCCCTTGGTGTCCTGCGACTTCACCAACGATCCGCGCTCCTCCGTCGTCGACGGGCCGTCGACCATGGTCATCAACGGCACGCAGGTAAAGATCTACGCCTGGTATGACAACGAATGGGGCTATGCCTGCCGCTTGGCCGATATCACGCGGATGGTGGCAGGCTCGCTGTGACCCACGCTGCAAGTCATTCCGCCCCGCCGCCCAACCCGCTGCGCGCCTATGCCGCCGTCACGGCAGCCTACTGGGCCTTCATGCTGTCGGACGGCGCGCTTCGGATGCTGGTGCTCTTGCATTTCAACAGCCTCGGCTTCACGCCGATCCAGCTGGCCTGGCTGTTCCTTCTGTATGAGGTTGCGGGGATCGTCACCAATCTGGCCGCAGGCTGGCTGGCCGCCCGGTTCGGGCTGGCCGCAACGCTGTATGGCGGACTGGCCTTGCAGATCGGGGCACTTGTCGCGCTGGCGCAGCTTGACCCCGGCTGGTCGATTGCCGCCTCGGTCGCCTTCGTGATGGCGGTGCAGGGCGTGTCGGGCGTGGCCAAGGATCTGGCCAAGATGTCGTCGAAGTCCGCCGTAAAACTGCTGGCCCCGAAGGAAGGTGGCGGGCTGTTTCGCTGGGTGGCGCTGCTGACCGGATCGAAGAACGCGGTCAAGGGGCTGGGCTTCTTCCTGGGCGCGGCGCTTTTGGCGCTGGCGGGGTTTCAGATGGCGGTCTGGGGCATGGCGGGGGTGCTGGCGGTGATCCTGATCGCCGTGGTTCTGTTCCTGCCCGCAGGCCTGCCGGGGCGGATGAAATCGGACGAGGCCTGGGGTGGCTGGCGGTCGCGCGACCCGCGCGTGAACCGCCTGTCGCTGGCACGGATGTTCCTGTTCGGCGCGCGGGATGTGTGGTTCGTGGTCGGCATCCCGGTCTATTTCCAGGCCGTCCTGTCGGATGGCACGCCCGAAGGGCGGCGCGAGGCGTTTTTCCTGATCGGCGGTTTCCTTGCGCTTTGGATCATCGCCTATGGCGCGGTGCAGGCCTTCGCTCCCCGACTTCTGGGCGGCAAGGGTCAGCCCGAGGCCGAGACGACCCGCAAGGCCATACTCTGGACGGGCCTTCTGGTACCGATCCCGTTCCTGCTGGCCGGGGCGGCCTGGGCAGCCAATGGACCCGCGCCCTGGCTGACCGCCACGCTGATTGCGGGCCTGCTGCTGTTCGGCTTTGTCTTTGCGGTGAATTCCTCGGTCCATTCCTATCTGATCCTGGCCTTCGCAACGGACGAGCGGATCACGCGGGATGTGGGGTTCTATTACATGGCCAATGCCGCGGGCCGGCTGATCGGCACGCTTCTGTCGGGCGCCAGCTATCAGGTCGGCGGCTTGCCCCTGTGCCTTGCCACGGCGGGGGGGATGGCACTCGCCTCGTGGCTGGCCGCAAGGCGCCTCAGCTCCGTCTGAGCACGAGCAGCGCAATCGTTGCCAGCAGACCAATACCTGCGGTCAGCCAGATCGCTTGGAGGCCCCATGCCGTCAGGGCGGCGCCAAAGATCAGCGGCGCGGCCGCCTGCAAAATGCGCGCTGGCGCGTTGAGCCAGCCGATCCGACGCCCGTATCCCGCCGGCCCGAACAGGGCAAGTGGCAGGGTTCCCTTGGCAATGGTCAGGATGCCGTTCCCCGCCCCGTGCAGGAGCGTGAAGGCATAGGCCGCTGGCGCGCCAAAGCCCACCAGCGCGACCGCCGCCACCGGATGCGCCGCCGCGGCAATCCGCGCCGAAACCAGGGGATGCACCCTGCGCAACAGCCCGAATTCCAGCACCCGGGCCGCGACCTGCGCCGGGCCGATCAGGGCACCAGCAGCGATGGCCATGGCCGCACTGGCCCCCGCCGCCTGCAAGAGGCCCGGCAGATGCGCCGCCATGGCGGTCGAATTGAACCAGGTCGCCGCAAAGACAAAGGCCAAGAGCCACAACGCGTACCGCGGGGGCGGCGGTCCCTTTTCCTCCGGAGCCTCAACCTGGGCGATAATGGTCTGTGAGCCTCTGGGCAGCAGCGCATTCAGCGGCAAGGCCAGGAACAGGTGGATCAGCGCCCAGCCAAGGCAGGCTTCCCGCCAGCCCCAGCTTGCCAGCATCAGCCCCGAGAGCGGCCAGCCCACCGTGCTGGCAAAACCGGCAATCAGGGTGATACCGGTGATCGGCCCGCGCGCCTCCTTGCCATAGATGCCGGCCAGCGACGCAAAGGCCGCCTCGTAGAGCCCCATGCCCATCCCCAGCCCGACAATCGCCCATCCGGCAAAGAGGACAGGTAGAGACGGCGAAACAGCCAGAAGCGCCAATCCCGTCGCAAAGACCAGGTTCGAGAGCATCAGCACACCCCGCCCGCCGATCCGGTCGATCCGCGATCCGGCCCATGGCCCGACGGTGGCCGAAACCACCATCGCCATGGAAAAGGCGCCGAACACCCAGACGGGCGACAGGCCGAAACTTGCGGCCATCGGTGTCGCCAGGACGGCAGGGATGTAATAGCTCGACGCCCAGCCAATCGTCTGGGCGATGCCAAGGGCCGTTACGATCCACCCTCGACGCGCGGGTGGCAGGGTCAGCAGCATGCGGCGGCCTTGGCCGGTTCAACCGCCGTCGCGCAGCCGCAACCCGGCGCACCACGGTCCTTGTCTACCTCATCTCTGGCGCAGCAGGCGTCTGCCCGCGTCTTTGCAGGCCCGCCGCAGCAGCTTGCGGCAACGGTTTCTGCCGCTTGCGGGCCGGGTCCGGAACAAACGCCCGTTTCCGGCAGCACCAGTTCCACCCGGGCGGCGGCATCAAGGTCTCCGGCAAGCGCGGCAACGATCGAGCGCACCTGCTCATGCCCGGTCGCCAGAAGGAAGGTCGGCGCCCGGCCATAGGATTTCATCCCGGCGATGTAGAAGCCGGGTTCGGGATGGGCGAGTTCCAGTGCCCCGTGCGGCCGGACCGTGCCGCAGGAATGCTGGTTCGGGTCGATCAGCGGGGCCAGTGCCGGCGGACATTCCAAGGCCGGGTCCAGCGCCACCCGAAGCTCGCGAAGGAAGGACAGGTGGGGCCGGAAGCCGGTCGCGATCACCAGCTCATCCACATCGACCCGTCTGCCATCCGCCGCGGAAACCTGCAGCGGGCCGGCCCCTGTGACGGAGGCAAGGTGGAAACCACCTTCCACCCGGATGCTGCCCTGTTCCACCAGCCGCTCAAGGTCGGTTCCAAGGGCGCCCCGGGCCGAAAGCTGGTCGGCGGCCCCCCCGCCCAGGGCGCGCGTGATCGTTTGGGCGCGGCACAGCCAGACGACTCGAGTGTCGCGAAGATCGGACAGCGCGATCAGCGTTCCAACGGCGGAATGGCCGCCGCCCAGAACCGCCACCCGCTTGCCCGCAAAACGCGCGCGATCCTGCCCCGCGACATCGGGCATGCCGTAGCTGATCCGCGTGTTCCCGGCCTCTCCCGGCACGGGGCGCCCCGCTCCGCCCGGGTTCGGCTGGAACCACGTCCCGGTGGCATCGATCACCGCATCCGCGCGATGCCATTCCGGGCCGGCCGCGCCCTCGGTCTCGATCAGGAAGGGCGCCGCTTCGCGCCCCGCATCCTTGACCTTGTCGATCCCCTCGCGTGAAACCGCAACAACATGCCGACCGAAGTGCAACCAAGGCGCCAGCGACTTGCCGAGCGGCTCAAGGTAAACCGTCACCAGGTCTGCACCTGTGGGGTATGCGTCCGGAGCCGGCCCTTGCCAGCCTGTCGCCTCGAGCCGACGCCTTGCCGCAGCGTCGATGTTGTAACGCCAGTTCGAGAACATTGGCACATGGCTCCACGCCCTTATGGCATGCCCTACGGCATCGCCCTGCTCAAGGATCAGTGGGGCCATGCCTCGTTCCAGCACATGCGCGGCAGCGGCAAGCCCCACCGGACCCGCGCCGAGGATCGCAACCGTCTTCGTCATTCCACTGTTCCCTTTCTGCTAGAAATATCGAATTTACAGGCACAAGGCCGCCCCGTCATTTGCCCGTGACGCAAGCGTCGGCACAGCACTCTGCGGCCAGATCGTCGATCAGCCCGCGCATCACCGGATAGTTCGTCCTGCAGATCAGCGAGGTCCCGACCCGCTCCTGCTGGATCAGATCGACCTGAACCAGCGCGCGGCAGTGGTGCGACAGCGTCGAGCCGGGAATGCCCAGCTTTTCCTGAATCCGACCCATCGAAAGCCCCGTATCGCCTGCCCGCACCAGCAGGCGATACAGGTGCAATCGCGTCGGGTTGCCGAGTGCGGCGAGCCGAGATGCGGCAAGCTCGATGTCCATTGCTGCGACTCCTTTTACGATATTTCTAGCATTGTAGAAATAAAGTGCAATCGCGTTGCTGGGACACATCGGTCAGCATATATGGGCCCCGTGGCAATGTAGCCCGTTTGCCTTTGCGGCGATGCCTATCTTGCGCTCGACAGGGCACTCAGACCTCAGAACTGCCCGTTGGAGGGCAGCAACCTCGAGCAACAATCGAGTCTGCTCCGTAGGTTACCTCGCGATTTCTCCGGAGATTATCGCCCTTCCGTGGACCGCAAGTGTCGCTGCAAATCTCGGACATCCAAACTGCCGAATGACGTCGAAGACGCGGGCCTCGTAGGCCGCTTGCCCGATAAGACGGCGCAGGTCTGACGCATGAAACTGCCAGTTCTTGCTAGGGGCAGCCGAGATCAGTCGCTGCAGTTCCTGATCCTTCGGCGTCGAGGCGCGCTTGGGCGGAGCAAGAGGCGCTGGTTTGGCCATAGCATTCGGCGTAGTCCGCCACCGCCGCATGAACCCCAGCAGAAACCCAGCTGGGACGGCCGCGTGCCCGTGCGCCCGATTGAACGCATGGAAGCGCTCCCAGATGACCTGCGTGTCGACGTTCCAGCAGGCGAGCGACGCTTTCGCGGCTTTGATCAGATCCGCCCAAGGCGTCCGGTAGACGTTGCTTCCGCTCGCAATCTGGATCCTTCCTGCAAAGATAGTTTTGTTCTTAGCTTCTCTAGATAGTGATGTGTCGCTTGGGGCTGACACGACATCTGGCGGCGCATCGGCATCCTCGCGCTCCCCGAACCGGAAGAGCCACGGCGCAAACTTTCCGTTCGGCTTCCACCGGACCAGCGCCAATCCGGAGGTTGCAAGTTCGATTAGGAGGGTCGTCAGATGCTGACGCGAAACCCCCATCTTCTCGGCAAGATGCGCCAGTGTGAACGCGGCCGTCCCGCGCTCCAGCCCGTTGTAGCCATCCTTCCATGCGATCCCGTCGAGGATGATCGTCGCGAGCTTGTGCGCCGCCGTGGAGAGTGGCGTTTCGGTGATGCGGCGCAGGATAGCACCGGTCGTGAGTTCCATGTCGTGTCGTTCCTTCAAGGGCGACACCAAGCCGCGATGCGTGCAAAATTTCGTTCCGGCAAAAGCATTTGCCGGTTGAACGGGTCCAAAGCTCGCGCTAGATTCCCACTACCACGAGGGAATTCAGTGCGGCGTCGGGCCTATGGTCTGGCGTCGTTTCTGTTTCTAGGAGCTACGTCTTTCGATCGTTTCGGCAGAGAGAGGTCGTTCAGGGCTCAGTAATGAACCTCTTCGTGTCCGTAGCTGCCTTTATAGTCGCGCCACTCGACGAAGACTGACCGGTGCCGATAGTCGCGGCAGTCCGCCGGCACAGCGAGATCTGACGCAGCTGGAACAGCAGAAACACTGCTCCGGCGACGGCTGTAGTCGCCCTGAGCGCCATAGGAGCCCATGTACACGACGCCCCAGCTGTTGCAGTCGCCATCCCGGTTCCTTCGTTGTTGGTAGGTGATCTCGAACACGCGGATCGAGCGGACGAAGTCAAAGGCCGGATCAGAGATGTCGACATCGGCCCGATCCTGGACGAGCTGAAGCGCCAGCGGTGTTTCCGGGCTCGAGATGAGCGGCACCGGTTCACCGCGAACGGCGATGTCGAACAGGCGCTCAATCGGTTGCTCCTCACCATGGAAACTCGCCCGCATTGGACAGTTCCAGATCTGCAGCGGCGGCTCGATCGGCCAAGGTGTGATGCGCCGGATGAAGACTGCGCGGGCATGAGCGCATTCGGCGGAGGCGGGCCAGCCCCCTGCGAGACAGAGCAGAATCGCGCAGTCGACCGGATAGGCAGCAGCGGGTAAGACGGTGGCGGTCGAAAGCCCGAGACCGAGGAGCAGAGCAGGGAGGTGAGGTTTCACGGGAGATCCTTTCTCACAGGGATGGTGTTGATGAGGCGGGTGTAGGCCTCGGTCGCAGCACGGGCCTCATCCAGGACCCGGGCGCGCTCTTCATCGAGGCAGGCGATGTGTTCCGTGATCGACGAGAAATACGCCTCGAACTCTCCTGCAATCTCCTTGCGGTACTCGGCCAGGACGTCGACCGGCAGCTCGGTCATCGGTGCTTCGGGTGGCAGGCAACGAATCACTTCAGGTTGTGCTGAGGCGGGGACCACACCGAAAGGGGCGCAGGTTGCGACGGCGAATGCGACACGCAGCACGCCCACCTGGCGTAAGAGCCGTCCTCGGATCGGCAGCGGAAACGGGGGGCGATTTCCCCTGTTTCTCTGGCGATACGAGGCATCTTTGACTTCTGAATTCATCGAGATCTCCGATCCTTGCCCTGTCATCTGTCGCCCGACCGCCCATGCTACGGAGGCCTTGGGCTGTTCGCCCTACAGACTTATTTTATCGTGTTTGTCATTTTTGCGTTGTATGCGCCAGACTTTCTGTTAGGCATCGCCGCACGGAAAACTTTCCGTTACAACGATCCCCGACAGATCGAACCCGAGGGGAACCCATGACGACGAGAAGACGTGCTTTGCCCGTCTTGCTGGAACGCGATTTCCGCAAGATGGCTGCCACTGAGGGAGCGACGGTTGAGATCGAGTGTGTTTCGGCGCCGGACCCCGAAGGGCGCTTTTCGGGCGAGTGGCTCTTCTATGTCGTCAACGCTTCGGGCGAACGCTTCATGCTGGTTACAGCTCTTGCGCGGGAACGGATCGTCAACTCGCCGATCGGCATGTTTGGCCTCGTGTTCGGCAAGCTTGCCCTCGATCATCTCGACGTGCCTGCTGTCGCTGGCGATGTCCGGCGCGGCATGCGGAGCCTCGCAGGCCGAGGTGATCCGGTGGAATGAACCGGAGGGGCAGGGGGCGGAGATTGAACTCGCCTCCCTTGATACTTCCGTCCTGCGCTATGACGGTCAGGGAAGATTGGTCGTTCCGGATCGCCTGGCGCAGGAGGAAGAAGCCCGGGAAGGGGAGGGGGAGACAGTCGACGTCTCTTTCAGCTCCAAGGGCGTTGCGGCACCGGCTGAAGTGCTACCCGCGATCCGGCTGATTGCTACCCGCTATCAGGATGATCCGGCTCTTGCCGCCGTCGACCTGTCACCGGCGGAATGGGCCGCGTTCTTCCAGGCGATGATCAAGGTCGAGAGCAATTACACACAAGGGGCCATCAGCCACGCCGGGGCCCTTGGCCTCGCGCAACTGATGCCCGGAACAGCGGACTATCTGGGCGTCGACCCGGCCGATCCGATCGAAAACCTTGACGGTGGTGCGCGCTATCTTCTCGAGCAGATGGCCGAGTTCGGCAGCCTCGAACTTGCGCTCGCAGCATATAACGCCGGGCCCGACGCCGTGCGCAAATACGACGGCATCCCACCCTATGACGAGACCCAATCCCACATCGTGAAGGTGATGGCGGCTTACGACCGCATCCTCGCCGATCTCTGACCAGAAGGACAAATCCAAGACATGCGTAACGAACAAGTGGCTCTTCTGGGCCTGACCCTTTGCACCCTGGTGTTGGCGCAAGCCGAGCCCGCTCTGGCACAGGTGGTCTTCACCAAGGCTGAGACCGTGGCGACGGGCATCCTCGCCTCGTTCCGGGGCACGCTCGCGACTGCCTTTTTCGGCATCGCCTTCGTGGTCACCGGGTTCCTTGCCGCCTTCAACCGCATCTCCTGGGCCTGGGTGGCACTGGTCGTGGTCGGTGCCTTCCTTGTCTTCGCGGGCCCCGCCATCGTCGCAAACCTGCGTTCTTCCTTCAGCTGAAGCGAGGCCGGACCCATGGAGAAAAGCGCGGTCATCCTCGGGCTCTCGCGGCAAGCCAGGTTCCTCGGCCTGCCGATGCCCTATGCCATGGCAGTGGGAGCGATGACCGTGCTGCCCTTCATCCTGTTCAAACCGGTCTGGTGGTTCCTGACCGCCCCGGTCTGGTACGGGTTTGCCCGTGTTGCCACGAAGGTGAACCCGAACGGGCACCATGTCTTTGCCGTCATGATGCAGGTGACGCCGCTGGCCATCCTGAACCGGAGGCGGCGCCATGTTTCTTGAGCGCACGACGCCGCGGGGCAGGGCAGGACGGTTGATCCCGGCCAACCCGAAGATCTACGCCCATCTGCCTTACGCCATCGAGCTTGATGACGAGGTCGTCCGCACAAGGGACAATGCGCTGATGCTGTCGCTTGAGGTGACCGGCATCGACGGCGTCACGTCCGGGGCGGCTGCGGTCTCAGCCCTTCGGGCCGGGTTTGCACATCTCCTCGACACGCTCGATGAGCGGTTCACCTTCTATCTGCACCGGATGATGCGCCCCGCAGAGACCGGCATTGCGCCCATCCATGGGACGAGCTTTGCGGCCGACATCGACAGGGCCTGGGGCAGGGAGCTCAACCGCCGCAACCTGCAGGACTCTGTGCTGATCCTGACCGTCGTCCGTCGACAAGTGGCCCCGCTGGCCGTTCCGCTCTTTGGCAAAGCTGCGGCCCGGGTCTGGGGCGAAGACACGGCACGGCGACTGGAAGAATTGCGCGAGGTGGCCTCCATCCTCGAGACCGGTCTCGGCATCAAGACCCGCCGGATGAAGATCAGCGATGGAAGCCTGGTTGGCTTCTACGCCTCGCTTCTGACCGGTGAGTTGCGTGACCACCCGCGCAGCCCGTACTGCCTCCTCGCGGAAGATGCCGCCGGTACCTCCGTGCAGTTTTGCAAGGGCGTGATCGAGATCGAGGAGGGGACGTCCATCCCAAGACTTGCCGCCGTTCTCTATGTCAAATCCTACGCCACAGCGACCTGGCCCGGCATGCTCGATGCGCTCGGGGCCGCGCAGGATACGATCATCACCCACAGCTACACGCCGATTGAACGCGGCAGCATCGCCGAGCGGGTGAAGCGCCGCGTCGCGCAAATGCGGTCCGCGGAAGACATTGCCGCCACGGTTGAGGCACAGCTTTTCGAGGCGGCGGACAAGGCCGAGAGCGGCGCACTCGGCTTCGGCGTGCACCAGATGACGATCACGGTCTTTGCTGAGACTGAGGCTGCGCTCGACGCCGAGGTCGCCCACATCCGCGGTATCGCGCATCAGAACGGCATGCGGCTCGTGCGCGAGGTCACAGCGCTCGAAGCTGCGTTCTTTGCGATGCATCCCGGCAACATGGACTATCGGGCGCGCGACATGACAGTGTCGTCGATCAATTTCGCGGACATGGCGGCCCTTCATGCCGCCGACACCGGCACGGAAAAGGCGCGCCTTCCCTGGGCGACGCCGATCACGGCTTTTCAGACGCTGCAGGGCTCCCTCCATCGCTTCAGCTTCCATGAACCGGGCGACCCGACGGCAGAGCCGACCAATGGGCATACCCTGGTCTTGGGAAAATCCGGCGGCGGCAAGACAACGACTGTCGCCTTCCTTGCAGCCCAAGCCCAGAGGGCAGGGGGCCGGACGATCATCTTCGACAAGGAAGCTGGTCTCAAAATGGCAGTACACGCACTCGGCGGCCGCTATGCCGAGGTGCGCGCAGGACGCCCGACGGGGCTGAACCCGCTCGCGACCGAGGCCGGAGAACGCGGCGAAGCCTGGCTTCTCGACTGGCTGGTGGCACTTCTCGAATCCCGTTCCGGGCCAATGACACCGTTGCAATCCGAGGCCCTCAAATCCGCAATCGCCCAGAACGGCAAGGCGCGCGAGGGCTTGCGGAACTTCCAGAGTTTCCAGGAACTCTTTGGCGATGTTGGCGATGGCCTCGATCTGGCGCAGCGACTCCGGGAATGGGGACCGGATGGTCGCTATGGCTGGGTCTTCGGTGAAGCCTCAGAGCCGGTGGTGGATTTCGCCAGCCATGATGTGACCGCAGTCGATCTGACGGAGATCCTCGATCTCGGCACCGAACGCACGGCGATCCTCGGCTATCTCTTCCGCCGCATCGAGATGCTGATAGAGGAAAAGCGCCCGACACTGATCCTCATTGACGAGGCCTGGAAGGTTCTCGACGACGAGTATTTCGCCAGAAAGCTCGCCGAATGGCTGGTGACGGCCCGGAAGAAGAACGTGGTCGTGGTGATGATGACCCAGTTCCCGAGCCAGATCCGGGGATCGAAAGCCCGGTCGATCCTGGAAGCGCTGCCGAACCAGCTTCTCTTCCCGAACGGTGAAGCAGCCTCGGCCGACTACGACAGCTTCCGGCTGACCGATGGCGAGCTGGATTTCGTCCTGAACCCGATCCCGGGTCAACGGCTGGTCCTGTCACGTTCCCCACGCGGCTCGACGGTCCTGAACGTCGATCTGAAGGCGCTCGGGCCTCTGCTGACGGCCCTCGGCGGCGGTCAGGCCGGACTCAATGCCTTCGGTGCTGACTACGCTGCGAGACGGAAATTCTGGAAGGAGTGATTGTTAAATGAAATCAATACTTTACATAATCCTGATTATCGGAATCGGATGTTCCGGCCTCGCGGGCTGCGCCGAAGTGCCGATCGCCAAGACCAATTGCTGGGCCACTGTCGGTTCCACCGTGACCGCTTCCACCAAGGGTGCAAGCCCGAATGCGGGCCTTGTCTCGCGCGCTGAAACCTCGCCCGTCGATGTCATTCCCTGCCGCTAAATCTTCCCGATGCGTCAGGGCGCTTGCCCTGATGGCGGGGGCGCTGCCGCTGGCGGCCTTCGCACAGGGCGTGCCGATTGCCGATGGCAAGTCGATCATCCAGCACAGTTTGGAAATCGCGCAGATGTCCTACCTGACCGGTGCGCGGGAGCTTGAGGCCGACAAGAAGGCGCGGATTGCCGAGTTGCACCAAGAGCAGCTTGATGCGCTCGACGCCACGCTCGCGATGATGACCGGCCAGACCCCATGGATCGGTGATCTCGAAGTGATCCCGGGCGCCGAGGCGGAAGTCCTCTATGACGTCGAGGACGACAGCCCCTATGCGGCACGGCTCTTTGGCGATGGCAAGACCGGCATCGAGGAGATGATCGTCGCCACCGCCAGGAAATACGCGGGCCACCCGGGCCTCGCGCGGGCCGGTCTCAATCCGGTCGAATTCCGCATCTGGTTCCAGAGCCTTGTGAAGCAGGAATCCGGGTTTTCCATCGGCGCGCGGTCACCGGTCGGTGCTTTCGGTCTGACGCAGGTGATGCCAGATACGGCAAAGGACCTCGGCATCTATCCGGCCTATTATGACGATCCGATGCTGCAACTTGACGGTGGAGCCCGGTATTTCCTGACCCAGCTCAACAAGTTCGGTTCCGTGCCGCTGGCCTTGGCGGCCTACAACGCCGGTCCTGGCAATGTCTCGAAATACGGCGGCATCCCACCCTTCAAGGAAACCCGGGACTACGTCGTCCGCATCACCGGGTTCTTCAACGCCTATGCGGCCAAGATCAGCGGCATCGACCAGGTGGGCACCTTCGATCCGCGTGACATGGCAATCGCCACAGCCTCGAATGTCTCGGACGCCGGGCTGCACTATGGCATGGAAGCAAGCCTCGAGATCGAAGCCTCGCTGAAGCGCCTTCGCGCTATTGTCGAGAAGATCCCGACCACCAAGTCGGCCAAGGAGGCGCTGGATCTCAACAGCTATGCCCGGGCGGAGGCCGCGCGGATCGCGCTGATGGTCGACAGGGTCAAGGCCGCAAGGGTCAAGGTAGACCAGGCGCGCTACGCACTCTGGATCGAGGCTTACGCCCGCGACGCAACATTCATCAAGGTAAAGGCTGGTTCCGAATGATCCCCAAGCGCATCCGGGGCATCGGCCCCCTTCTCCTCACCGCAGCACTGGCGCTACCGCTCCCAGCGTCCGCCCAAGGCGTGCCGACCATCGACCTCACCAGCATCGCCAAGATCGGCGAGGTCTTGACTGAGGCCAAGCTGCAGGTGCGCGAGATGATCGCCTCAAACCTGAAGCTCGACGAGCAGATCCTGAAGCAGATCGAACAGATTGCAACCCTGAAGGCACAGCTCGACGCGCTCCGGAACGGGCTGACGCTGGAAGCCTTGGGCATTCCTGACCCTGACACCTTCTTTGACGACATCCTGCCGGACGTTGCCGATCTGACGGGCGGGCTCATCGCCGCCAAGGACGGCAAGTATTCGCTGATGACGACCTCGGGGAAGGTCGGCGACAAGCCAGCCGGACAATATGTATCTGATTTCTTCGCCTCGGTCGGTTTGGACACCACCACCGTCGACACGCTTTCGAAAAGCGAGGATCCGGGCGCGGCGCGGATAGGCACGCAGGCCAACACGGCCGCCTTCCTGTCGGCCGCGGCGGAAACCTCCTCGGTCAAGGCCTCCGAAAGCCTCGAACGGGTGCACGATCTCGTTCAGGAGATCCCGGACACCGAGGGGCTGAAGGAAGCAATCGACCTCAACACGAGGGTCACGGCCGAGCTGTCCATCGCCATGGCCAATATCTGGAACATGGAGTCCGCCCAGCTCATGGGCATGGGGGAAGCCGGCGTCATGGATGCCGCAACGGCCGCCGAGGAAGAGAAGTTCATCAAAGTGATCCGGAAGGAATGAAAATGGGCAAGCTCCAGCGGAAGCCGTTCAGTGCGGCGCTGATCCTGGCGACCCTGTGGACGGGGATGGCCTCAGCCGAGACCCCTGCCCCAGCCGACATGGCGCAGGAAGAGGCCTTCCTCAAAGTCCTGCCGAAGGTCGACGTGCCCGACGATGTCCAGCCGATCCCCGGCGCGGTGAACGAAGAGTTCCGGAACTGCGAGGCCCACTGGCCGCCGCAGTATCGGGAAGCGCAATCCGGGGCCGAGGCCCGCGCGCTTCGGGACATCTACAGCTTTGTCAGGGCGCGGAACGTCATCGCAACTGCTGATTGTGGCTGCGCTGGTAAAGTGGCGAACTGGGACGATGTAGAGGCGGTCGCCGCTGCATTGCGCGAAAGTCAAAAGGTTGAACGACTGTCCTGGCAACATACCGCGGCTATCTCGACTGAGGCTCGAAAGCTTATCGCTGTTGCTGAGACCATGTGCGGCGGCTCCTTCTGATGGACAGCGTCTCGACCATTCTGACGACTTTGGATGCAGCGATCACGGCGGCGGGCCAACGGTTTTTTGAGGCAACAGCCAGTGCCGTCGGCCCGATCTATTCGAGCCTCCTCGCGCTCCTCCTCGTCATGGTCGGGATCAATGCCGCCCTCAATGTCTACCGCATCGCCATGCGCGATGCGGTGCAACTCGCCTTCCGCATCGTGATGGTGCTGATGTTCGGCCTCACCTGGTCAAACTTCAGCCAGATCTATCAGGCCGCCAGCAATGGGCTCAGCGACCTTGCGCTGGAGTATTTCCGACTCGGTGGAAGCGGTGTCGCCATATCAGCGACCGCAGCCATGGATGACATGGCCAACATGATGGCCGGCAATGTGGACTCGGTCTCTTCGGCCATGTCGTCAATCATGCGGGGGTTCGTTGCCGCCATCCTCTATGTCGTACTCGGCATCCTGATGGCGGTTTATGTCTTCATCGTCGGCTTTGCGAAGCTGATGATCGCTTTCCTCCTGGGCGTGGCCCCGCTCGCGATTGGGGCCACGATCTTCGAAAAGACCAAGGGCATCTTCGAGGCCTGGCTCTCGGCAATGATCGGTTACCTGATGTACCCGGTTGCCTCCGCAGGCATCATCGTCGCCGTCGTTACGGTGGCGCATGATGTTTTCCGAGAAACGGAAGATGTCACTGATCTCGGTTCGATTCTCGGCTTCTTCGTCATCGTCTTCGTGGGCATCTTCGCCCTGATGGCCATCCCGAATGCCGTGACGCATATCACCGGCCAGATCAGCCTTGCCAGCATCGCACCCCAGGCCCTCCGGGTTGCGGGCAAGCCTCTGGAAAAGGCCAGTGACTACTCCGCCCGGCGCATGAACGAGTTCCGCTCTGGATTCATGACCGGCAAGACCGAACACCACCATTTGCGCGATCAGGCGCGGTCGGATGCCGAGCGCGGCCACGCGGCCCGTATGCGGCTCGGCCAGTTCATCCGCGACAGCTGATCCAGCCACCCGACAGCCGCGCCAAACCCCTTTTCCCGGAGCAAGACCATGACAGGTTCACCCCCTGAATTGAGAAGTTTTCTCGAGGCCGAGATGTTCTTCGGCGTGAAGAAACGCGAACGCATCGCCTATGCCGTGGCGGGCGGCGGTCTCGCCATCGGCCTCATGGGGATGATCGCGGTTGTCACTCTCCTTCCCCTGAAAGAGACCGAGGCCTTCCTCGCCATCGTCGACAAGGACACCGGCGTGGCCGAACGCGTGGTCGCCGTCGAGAAGGCCGGGATGGAACAGGCCGAGGCCATCCGGCAAAGCCTTCTCTTCGCCTATGTCACCGACCGCGAAACCTATGACCAGCACGACAACGAGACACGGATCCTCCGCGCCTATACCTGGTCCGAGGCCAATGCGAAGGCGTCCCTCGTGGCACTCTGGACCGAAGGCCACCCCAATTACCCACCGAAGCTTTACGGCGAAAGCTCCAAGGTTCGTGTCGACATTCTCTCGATCACGCCGGTAACCGAGACCACCGCACAAGTCCGCTTCACCAAGACCTGGGTTTCGGATGGCGAAGGTATCCCCGACCGGGAAGGCAAGTTTACCGCGACCGTCACCTTCCGGTTTGAGCCCACGAAACAGACCGCGCTCGATCTCGTATGGCAGAACCCGACCGGATTTCTGGTGACGGACTATCGGATCACTGCCGAAACCCTGGCCCCTTCGGAGCATTGACATGGCCAAGAGCTTCTCACTCCTCGCGGCAGGGTGCATCGCATGCCTCACTGCCCTGCCCGTCCTCGCCGAGACTGCCCCGAAATCCGGCAGTCATGATGCCCGCGTGACCTATGCCAGTTATCAGGAGGGTCAGGTCTACCGGATCACCACGCGGCTCCGGACCGTGACCCTTGTCGAACTGGGCGACGGCGAGAAAATCCAGTCCATCGCCATCGGCGATCTCGAAAGTTTCAAGATCGACAAGCTCGAGCGGTCGAACCTCTTCATCATCAAGCCCGTGGTCGCCGGTGCCACGACCAACCTGACGGTCGAGACCCAGAAGAACATCTACTTCCTGCAGGTGACGGAAAGCGCCAAAAGCAGTCCGAACTATTCCGTGAAGTTCACGGTCCCGGGCAGCTTCCGGGCCACCTCGCCCGGAACAGGCATCCCGGCGGCCTTGCCCATGACCTACAAGATCATGAAGAAGGGCAAGCGGCTGCCCGACTTCGCGCCGGTGTCGATCTCGGATGATGGACGGAAGACGACCTTCGTCATCCCGCCCGGCGCGCCGATGCCGGTGATCTTCCGGGCCGATGCCAAGGGGCAGGAATATTCGGTCAACTCCGCCGTGCACGGCACCACGATCACCGTCAGCACCCGCTCCGAGCGTTGGGTCCTGCGCTACGGGGATGAGTATGTCTGCGTGACGGCTGAAGTAGGGCCCGGCCAATGAGCGAAGACGATCAGGACGGCAAACTCGCCGCGCGCATGGCCCGCATGAAACCTGCCGAGGCCCCAAAACGCCGTCGCGGCGTGAATCCTTATGCCCTTTCGGCCGTGACTGCTGTGGTGGGCGTCGGCGTCGGTGCCTGGCTAGTCCTTGCCGCACCGGAGGCCCCTGCCCCGGCACCCGCGCTGGAAACGGCCTCGGTCAGTGATTTCCAGGGGGATGGCGGTGCCGACGGGTTTTCGATCACGAAAGAAAAGCCGCAGATCGTGCCAACCGCTCCGGACCCTTCCGAAGCCGAGCGGCTGCAGGCCGAGATCGAGGCCCTGAATGCCCAGATCGCCGATCTGAAAGCCAATCCGGTGACGGTCACGGATGAGGCGGCTCTTACCGATCTGAAAGCACAAATGGCGGCGCTCGATGCGGATGCCAAAGCACGCGAGGCCGCCCTCTCCGACCTCGAACGCGAGAACATCCGGCTTCAGACCGAACTTGAGACCAAGGCGCTCGTCGAGGGTGATGCCGAGGCCGAAGCGGCCCGGGCCCGCGAAGAGGAACTGGCCCGCAAGCGTCAGGAAGCCGAGATGCGGAAAGAAGCCCAGATCCATTCCGACATGGTCGCGATGCGCTCTTCCATGGATATGGGCGGGGAGACGGGTGGCGCAGCCCCGACCGGCACCGGAGGGGAAGGTGCCGCTGCCACGGGCGATGAGGCCTTCCGGCGCGCGGGGGCAAAGTCGGCCGAGGTCCGCCAGGCGGAGGTGATCGCCAATCCTGCCTATACCGTGATGCAGGGCACCCTGATCGAGGCCTCGCTCGAAACCGCTGTCAGCACCAATCTTTCCGGCAATGTCGCCGCCATAGTCAGCCACGATGTCTGGTCTTTCGACATGTCCCGCGTCCTCATCCCGCGCGGCTCCCGTCTCTTTGGCCGCTACGGTTCCGAGGTCGATGCCGGTCAGCGCCGGGTGCTGATCGCCTGGGACCGGATCGTGACCACCGATGGCCAATCCGTCGAACTCGCGGCTTACGGCACGGACCGCATCGGGCGCTCCGGCCTGCCCGGCAAGGTGCGCAATCACTTCCTGCAGCGCTTCGGCACCGCCGCCCTGATCTCGGTGATCGGAGCGGCGCCCGCCATCGCCGCCGCGAAATACGCCGATGACGAAGTGGCATCTGATACCGCCGAAAATGTCGGCAATGATCTCGGCGAGGCGGTGAATGAGGTGATGGCCGACTACCTGCGCATCCCGCCGACGATCAGCGTCAATCAGGGGGCTGTCGTCATGGTCCGGGTCGACGCCGACATCGAGTTCTACTGATGAGCTACCTCGACACCTATCTCGGGCAGCTCGACACCGCGCTCACAGACCCGGCCGTCATGGAGCTTGCGATCAATGCCGATGGCACGATCTGGGTCGAGAGGTCAGGCCAGATCCACATGGGGCCGAGCGAACTTGCGCCCCTGCCCGCGCGCTCGGTGCGCGATCTCGCCGCCCAGATCGCCAATTCCACCTCGAACACCTTTACGGAAGCCGCACCCCTCGTCTCGGCGGCGGTGCGCTACCGCGACTTGATGCTGCGCTGTCAGGTGGTTGGCACGCCCGCCGTCTCCGGCGGCACCGTGATCGGCATCAGGGTGTTTCGGTCGCGGCAGGGGGACACAAGGCGGCCACCCCGATCGTTCAGCTTCCTCCGCGGGCAGGAGAAGTCCCTGGAAGAGGAGCGGCGGGTCATGGTCGCGGAAATCCGCGCCCGGTCCGAGGGGGCGGATGTCGAAGCCTTCCTCGGGCGTCTTGTCTCCGAGCGGCTGAACGTCATCGTCTCGGGCGGCACCTCGACCGGCAAGACCGAGCTTGGCCGCAAGCTACTGGAGATGATCGCCCCGGACGAGCGCATCGTTACCATCGAGGATTCCCTCGAACTTCTGCCGGGTCAGCCCAATACCGTGAGCCTGATCGCGCAGCGCGACGAGGCCTCGCCCCGCTCGGCGGACAAGCTCCTGCAAGCGACCCTGCGCCTTCGGCCCGACCGGATCATCCTCGGCGAATTGCGCGGATCCGAGGCCGCGACGTTTCTCGATGCGATCAACACCGGCCATTCCGGCTCTTTCACTACGCTGCACGCCCATTCGGCGCGCAAAGCCATGGACCGGCTGGCGCTTCTCGTCATGGCACAGGGCACCAAACTCAGCTTCGCCGAAGTCATCCGTTACCTCGAGACCTCGATCGACGTGATCCTGCAGATGGGCCGCCAGGGCGAGTGCCGCGGGATCATGGAGATGTACTTCCCCGGGCTTGAGGACTGACGGGCTGCGGTCTCAACACCTCTCTTTCCACTTTTGATCGGCCCGCTGGCTGAAAGGTTGCATTCATGGATCAGGACATTGACGGCCAGCAGATGAACGGGGCCGCTGATCGGAGGAAGGAATACTTCTCCGTCCGTTTGACCTTCTCCGGGACTTCGCAGGAGTTCGAAGATTCGCGTCTTGCGGGTGAGGCCTTCTTCCGGGCGGATCCGGCTGAGCGGCCCTCGGTCACGCATGTCGACGGCAACACCGCCCGGACCATGGCCCGCACGGAAGTCCACGGAACCCACGAGGGAGGAGAACCGCGGTATTTCAAATCGCTGCCGGACTCGCACGCCCCGGATCCGGAATTCCGGGCCGGGTTTCTGGCGGCAATGGAGGCTTCGATCTCCGAGCACCTTGAGAGGGCTCAAGCCGGTCGGAACGGCGAAAATGTTGTCGATCGATTGGACGCGGGGCTGAAGGACGACCTCGAGGCCTTCGCGCGCCGCGAACCCGAGAAGGCGGCACGCCTTTGGTCAGATCGGACGGAGGAACCTGCACTGGGTCCGATCTTGCAGGCGGCGGTGAAGGCCCGGGAAGAGGCGGTGGAAGCGCAGGCGCGTCTGGCCGCCACGGCGGAGAAGCCGCAGGTAATCGCCACTGGGGATTGGGTAACTACGGACCGGGAAATCGAGCTGCGCCCGGTGGCCGTGTCGACAGACCGGGGCCTGCATGCGGGCTTTGAGGCAAAGTTACCGGAAGGGGAAACGGAGATCAGCTTTTCCGAGCGGGCTTTTGCGACCAGCCGGGACGCCCTGCGCCACGCCTGGGATTTCTACGAGGGTGGCGAGGAGGGGCTGGAGATTGCTGTAAGCCGGGTGACCGCGATGGATCGCAACACGGGCGACGATGCAGACCGCGTGCCATCGGGCCTCGTGCTCGAACATCGGGAACAGCCGGAGTTCCCTCGCCCTGAAGCCGCGATCTATGCTGGCGAAGAGGCTCAACTGGTGCTGACCCTCGGCCGTGACACAGAGGCGAGCCGTGATCTTGCCGAACGTCTGGTTGCCGAACCTACGTTTCGGCAAATGGTGGCCGAGCATGTCCCCAATGCCGAGGCCACGCTTGGCACTGGCCGGTTTGTCGACGGCGAAGGCTCCGCAGGCTTTCTGCCCGATGAACTCCTCGCGGTCACGTCTTATGGTCGCGATGGAGGTGCCGAGGTTCTGGCCAAGTTTCCGGACGAGGGTCCGTTGAGTGAAGCCCTGGCCAGGCATCTGTCAGAAAGCCCGGTTCTCATGGGCCACGCCGAAGAAGAACGGTTGCGCAGCGACGTAACGGCAGACCCGGCGAGGGCCATCTCCGCCTGGGTGTCGCAATCAAGCGCGCAGATCGACAGATTGCCGTCGGACCGGCAGGAAGAGCTGCGATCCGAAATGCAGGGCATTGCCGAAGAGGCAGCAGAAGCCTTTGGTCTGGAACGCGATCAGGCCGGGCGCGAGGCTCCTCCCCGCTCGACCCTCTACAGCACGGCGATCAGCCCGACGACCCTGACCGTTGGCGGCGAAGAGACAGAGCTCCAATCCGGCGGCGCGGGCAATCTGCAGGCAAGTCTGACCCTCAACGCCCGCCTCGCAGGCATCGATGCCGAAACGCTTGGCAAGCGTCTCGAAACCGGTGCCGCCAACGCCCGCGAAGAGGAATCCTGGGTGAAATCCGATCTCAGCGACGTCGCCAAGCGTCACGGCTATGATCTCGATAACCCGCAAGGGCGCAGCGCAGCCGCTGAACGCCTGGATCGTTTCTACGAACGTGCCGCTGGTATGATCCAGTCCGCCCGCGGCATAGATCTTTCGCGAACCCCTGACCCGATGGTTGAGGCCTTGGACAAGATGGCGAGACTCCATGCCCAGCAAAGCTCGGTCGCCTTCCGCAACGAGGCCCAGGCGCGGGATTTCGCCGAGGAGATGAAGGAGCGCTATGGCGCCTCCGTGCTGAAAGACATCGCCGCCGGACGCACCGATGCCCTGGCCAAGGATGTTCCCGACGCGAGCGCCCGCCAAGCCATGGCAGCTGCCGTCATCTCCGCTGCAAAAGAACACCCCTCTCTCGGTATCAGTGCCCATGAGGTCGAGGCTGCAGAGCGCCGGATGGCGGCCGAGGCCGCGACCAAGCCGCCGGAACATGCGCGCGCGCCTGTTCATGACCGGACACATGCCAAGGACCGGGAGTTCTGACCATGCAACGTCTCGCCCTGTTGCTCCCGCTCGGTCTGTCGGCTGGTGCTCTGGTCGGCCTCATCGCCGGCGGCCTCGTACTAAACCTGATCCTGGGCCGCGATCCGAACGCGACCGGGATATTCGTCCTGATTGAAGAGTTTCCGGGGTTTGCGCGGTTGTCGTCCGTGCCTTGGGTCTTGCCGTGGCAGATCGTCGGTGCCTCGACCGTCATCTTCACGATCGCCGCCGTCTCCCTGACCTTCCGCCAGCAGCTGACTGAATACGGGCAAGCCAAGTTCCAGGCCCGTCCCGAAATGAAGGCGAATGGCCTCCTGCAGCCCTTGGGCACCGGTATGGTCTTCGGCAAACTCGGGACACCTTCAAAACGCGCGCCTTACGTCAGCGCCACGTTCCAGAAGTTCCCGCATTGTCTCGTCGTCGCACCCACGCGCGCCGGGAAAGGTGTGGGCTATGTCATCCCGAACACGCTTCTGTTCAACGGCAGCATCGTCGTTCTCGACGTGAAAGGGGAGATATTCGAGGCCACCTCGCGGCACCGGCAGGCCGAAGGCGATGCGGTCTATCGCTTCTCGCCCTTCGACTTCGAGCACCCGACCCATCGCTACAACCCGCTCGAGCGCGTCTCCCGCATTGAAAATCCCGAACAGCGCTACACGGAGCTTGCCAAGATCTCGGACTACTTCCTCACGGTTTCGGACAAGGGCACGGCGGGTGACTTCCTGACGGAGGGACGTGAGCTCTTCGTCGCTGCTGGCCTTCTGGCCATCGAGCGCGGCAAGCCCACCATAGGCGAGATCAGCCGCATCCTCTTTGGCCGTGGTGCGACCCAGGAGGTCTACGGCGAGCATGCCGAAGAGGTGAAGCACCCCAACGCTGCCCAGACCTTCCGCAAGTTTGCAGGCTATTCCGACCGGACTCTGTCCTCGCATGCCTCGGTCCTGGGCGGCGCGGGCATGACGCTCTGGAACAACCCGGCGGTGGATCGGGCAACCTCCGGTAACGACTTTTCCTTCACGGATCTGCGCAAGCGCCCGATGTCGATCTATGTCGTTGTCAACGCCGATGACATCCGCACCCTGTCACCGCTGGTGCGGCTCTTCTTCGGCGAGCTCATCGCGACAATGCGCTCGACCCTCCCCGACCCGAAAACCGAGCCCTGGCCCGTCATGGTCATGCTCGACGAGTTCGACCAGCTCGGGCCGATGCCCATCGTCGAACAAGCCCTGAAACAGCTCGCAGGTCACGGTGCGCGCGTCTCGATCATCACCCAGTCGATCCCCGGTCTCGACAACATCTATGGCGAAAACGTCCGCATGTCCCTCGAGTCCGCAGCGGGCATGAAGCTCTACCTCGCGGCAAACGATAAGAAAACGGCTGGGGAGATTTCGGACGCGTTGGGGAAGACCACGAAGCTCTCAGTGTCGGACAGTGTGTCGAGGGATCGGGATTTCATGCAACGGCGGTCGGTCAGCCGGCGGATGGAAGAGAGGCCGCTCCTCACCCCAGACGAGGTGCGGCGGCTGAACCCGGATCAGGCCATCCTCATCCCGGAACGGCAGAACCCGCTCCTCGTCCAGCGGATCGTCTACTTCCAGGACCCGACCTTCAAGACGCTCTTCGAGGCCCAGTCCGGGCCCCTGCCCTACCCACCCAAGGAGGCCGCCGCGGTTCAGGTGTTGACCGCGCGGATGGAAGCTCTAGAGCGCCGCTTGGCCGAAAGGCTGGTGGTGGACTTTGTGCGACCGGAGAAGACGAAGGTGGACACCCCGGTGGAGCCTCAGCCGAAGCTTGCGGCCGAGATCGTGGCGCGGCAGGATGTTTCCGCGAAGGCGTTGCGGACAGAAACCGATGCCGAGGTGCAGGTTGAAGGAAAAGCTGTCGCCGCGCCCGAGGTTGATCTTGATGCCCTGAAGCCATCGGTTACGATCGCAGTGGCCAAGATGAGCAAGTTTTCTCAGAAGCTTACCGGCATGGAGGCTTGAATACCTCTGGCGGAACCGCGGCCCTTACCGGACATTCAACATCGCTCCCGTCGTCCGAGATCTCTCACCGAAAGTCGACGGGCCATGTGCAACGACCGTGCCTATGGCCAGCCCCCAAAGCTAGATGGATGCCCAAATCAGATCTTGCAGCCATCCGGTGCAAGCTGCACGGGGCGGCGGCTCAGCCAGACCAGCAGCAGGGCGGCGGCGGCGCAGGCTCCGCCCGCGACGGAAACTGCGGCATAGCCCAGCCCGGCGTTCAGGACGGCCCCGCCCACGGCCGCACCGATGGCGTTCCCCAGATTGAAGGCCCCGATGTTTAGCGACGAGGCCAGCCCCGGCGCTTCTTGGGCGGCCAGCATGACCCGGGTCTGGACGGGCGGTACGACGGCAAAGGCGGCAACGCCCCAGATCAGCAGCGTGGCGGCGGCGGCAGCCTCATGGATCAGCAGCAGGGGCGCGGCAAAGCTGATGGCGGCCAGTGCAGCCAGAAACAGCGCCGTCGCACGCTCCAGCGAACAGGAGGCCAGCCGTCCCCCCAGCCAGTTGCCGAGGGTGAACCCAACTCCGATCAGCACCAAAGCCAGCATGATGAAGCGATCCGAGGCGCCCGCCAGCGTTTCCAGCATCGGGGCAACATAGGTATAGAGGGTGAACATCGCGCTGGCGCCCAACACGGTCGTCAGCATGGCGAGGATCACCTCAGGCCGTCGCAGAACCCGCATCTCGCGCCGAAGCTCGGGACGCGCGCCCGCCGCCCCGCCAGGCAAGGCCAGACGCAAGGCGGCAATTGTGACCAGACCCAGCACCGCCGTGCCGACAAACGCCGCGCGCCAGCCGATATGTTGGCTGATCCAGGTGGCAAGTGGCACGCCGCCGATATTGGCGATAGTCAGCCCCATGAACATCGTCGCCACGGCGGCGGCCTGCCTTTCCTTGGGTACGATGCTGGCCGCGACCAGCGCGCCCAACCCGAAGAACGCGCCATGGTTCAGGCTGGTCACCACCCGCGCCAGCAGCAGCGTCCAATAACCGGGCGCAAGGGCCGACATCACATTGCCAAGGGTGAAGATCACCATCAGGCCGATCAACGCCGCCCGTCGGCCATAGCGCGCAAAAAGCAGCGTCATCACCGGCGCGCCCAGCATCACGCCAAGCGCATAGGCGCTGACCAGCATCCCGGCCGAAGGGATCGAGACCTGAACGCTCTCGGCGATCACCGGCAGCATCCCCATGGGCGAGAATTCAGTGACACCGATGGCGAAGGCCCCGATCGCCAGCGCCAGCAAGGGCCAGTTGAAGTGTTGCGTCTGCATATGGATCTCCGAAAGGCGGGCGAGGCTTGGCCTATGCGCATTTTGTTCAGGATGATGAATATGGATCATCGAACGGGTTGATAAGATCGGCGTGATCCACAAGATATGTGAACCAAATTCACAGGAAGCCGATGGACAACCGGATCGGGGAAATGCAGGTCTTCTTGCGCGTGGTCGAGGAGCGCAGCTTTTCCGAAGCGGCGCGGCGGATGCGGATGACGCCCTCCACCGTATCAAAGCTGATCTCGCGGATGGAGGCGCGATTGGGCGCGCGGCTGCTGGAGCGCTCGACCCGCCAGATGCTGCCCACAGCGGAGGGGCAGCGCTATTATGACCGCAGCCGGGCACTTCTGGCCGAGCTGGATGAGATGGAGCGTGATCTTGCGCAGGATGCGGTCAGCATTTCCGGCGCGGTGCGGATCTCCACTTCGGTGGGGTTCGGGATCTTCGCGATCGAGCCGCTGCTGCCCGACTTTCTTGCGCAATACCCCAAGGTGACCGTCGATCTGTCGCTCTCCGATGAGATCGTCGATCTCTATGGCGAGAGGACGCATGTCGCGTTCCGGGTGGGGCGGCTGGCGGATTCAAGCCTGACGGCGACCCGGCTTGGCACCTCGCGCCGGATGATCGTGGCCTCTCCCTTCTATCTGGCGCGGCGGGGCATGCCGGAGCGGGCGGAGGATCTGGTGGGGCATGCCTGCCTTGGCTTCAACTTCCGCCATCATGTTCCGGTCTGGCCGCTGCGGCAGGGCGGCCAGGTCATTGAACACCGGCTGGACGCCGCGCTGCTGGCCAATAATGGCGAGACGGTGCGGCGCATGGCGCTGGCGGGCCTTGGCCTTGCCCGGATGGGCGAGTTCCACATCCGCGAGGATCTGCGGACCGGCGCGCTGGTCGAGGTTCTGGCCGAGGCGACCGCAGGCGACAGCGAAGATGTCCATGCGCTGTTTCTGGGCACCGAACATATGCCGCAGCGGGTGCGGGCCTTTCTGGACTTCATGGCCCCGAAGCTGCGCGCCTTTCTACAGGCCGCGCCGCGCGGGGCCGCGTGATTGTTCGCAAGGGCGGACAATGCGTTCCGACCGCCGACCTTTGATTGTGCCCCGATGATCGTTACGGTCCCGCCAGCATTCCACGGAAGGAGGCCTGCCATGACCACCAACCCCACCTGGGTTCTCAAACGCTTCCCATCGGCCATGCCGGTCCCAGAGGACTTCGAGGTGGACCATCGGCCCGCGCCCGTTGCCGGGGCCGGCGAATTGTGCGTCCGCACGCTGTGGCTTTCGGTCGATCCCTATATGCGTGCGCGACTGAGCCCGGCGAAGAATTACGCGGCGGGGCAGAAGATCGGCGAGATGATGCAGGGCGGCGGGGTGGGCGAGGTCATCACCTCGGACTCCCCGCAGTTCCGGCCGGGCGACATCATCCAGGCGGATGACTTTGGCTGGCAGCCGGTGACCGTGGTGAAGGCCGCGACGGCGACCCGGTTGGATCCGTCGGTGGCCCCGGTGCAGACATCGCTCGGCTGTCTCGGGATGCCGGGCCTCAGCGCCTATTTCGCACTGCTGCATGTCGGGCAGCCAAAGGCGGGAGAGACGGTGCTGATCTCGGCCGCTTCCGGCGCGGTCGGCCAGATCGCGGGGCAGATTGCACGGATCAAGGGGCTTGATCCCGTGGCCATCGCCGGGTCCGATGCCAAGCTGGACTGGTGCAGGACCATCGGCTATCGCACCGGCATCAACCACCGCACCGCGGGCGATCTGACCGAGGCCATCGCGCAGGCCTGCCCCAAAGGCGTCGATGTCTTCATGGACAACACCGCCGGGCCGATCCATGACGCCGCGCTTTTGAACCTGAACACCTTTGGCCGTATCGTCGTGGTAGGCACCGTCGCGCGTGCCGACAAGTTCGACCAGCCGGATATCGGACCGCGCTTCTTGCGCAGGATCCTCGTGACCCGCGCCCGGATCCAGGGCTTTCTGCTGGATGATTTTGAGGCTCATTATGCCGAAGCGCGCCAGCAACTGACCGAGTGGTATCGGCAGGGTCTGCTGGAAGCGCGCGAGGATGTGGCCGAGGGGATCGAGGCCGCACCCCATGCGCTGATCCGCATTCTGAAGGGCGAAAATTTCGGCAAGCAGCTGGTGCGGGTCTGACCTCTGGCGGTTGCACCACGCCGTCACTGTCCTATCGTGCGGAAAGCCGGACAATGCGAGTGGCGGAATGGACAGTCTTGACGACATGCTTCTGCTGATCGAGGTCGCCGAGGCGGGCAGCTTTACCCGGGGCGGCCAGCGCCTCGGCCTGCCGAAATCCACCGTCAGCCAGCGCATCGCGCAACTCGAGGCGCGGCTGGGGCTGCGGCTTTTGAACCGTTCGACCCGGCAGGTCACGCCCACGGCGGCGGGAGAGGTCTATCTGGAGCATTGCCGCCGCCTGCGCCAGGAGGCCCGCAACGCCGCCCTTGCCATGGGGCACCTGAAGACCAGGCCTGAGGGCCTGCTGCGGATCACCTGCCCCGAAATCACCGCCACCCATTTCATGCCGGGCTTCCTGCATGCCTTCGCGCAGGCCCATCCGGCAATCCAGGTCCAGCTGATCGCCACCAACCGCAAGCTGGACCTGTTGCAAGAGCGGATCGACTTCGCCTTCCGGGTCGGCGCTCCGCAGGGGCAGGAGATGATCCTGCGCCGGATCTCAGCGATCCGCCGGGTGTTGGTAGCGGCTCCGGCCTATCTGGCGGCTGTGCCGCTACCCCGCAACCCCGGCGACCTGACGCAGCACCGCTGCCTGATCCATGACACGCAACCGCAGTGGACCTTTGGCGGCCCGGACTCAACCGCGCTGCACCCGGCCGCCGCGTTGTCTTCGGATTCCATGGGCTTTCTGTTGCAGACCTGTCTGATGGGCGGCGGCGTGGCCCTTCTGCCCGCCTATATCTGTCAGGCCGCTCTCGCCTCAGGGGCGCTGGTCCGGCTTCTGCCGGATTGCAGCCCGGCGCCCTATGAGATGACCATGATCTTCCCCAGCCGCGAAAACCCCTCACGCGCACAACTGGCGTTTCGGGATCATGTCGCCGAGTTTGATTTTTCCGCCTTCGCCGGGATCCCGGACTAAAGTGGGGACAAACGGAGCTGACCAGCCAAAAGCGGAAAACTTCCAGAGCCAAGCCTGCCATCTCCCAATCCTGCTACTCGCTGGGCGCGATTGGTATGTGGTGATCAAATAGCGCAACGGCATGAACAGTTTCGGCCCTTTGCCGCCGGTCGAGCCTCTCCGGTGCTGCGCGGCGGCATTCCCCGAACCCGCCACTCGACGCGAGGTGCAGCATTTGGGGCTGCCGAGCGTCAGCGATGCGGACGAAGCTGCCGCAGCTACTTGCCTGAGGCGATCAGGGCGCGGATCTTCGTTGCTTTCTCAAAATGATCCAGCTTGTGTTGCTTGATCCACCATTCCGCGGCCTCCATCAGAAGCTCTGGGTCGTCGTTCTTGTTGGCGAAAAACGCATAAAACGAGAGACCTACCGTTTCGCCCTTCTTCGCAATCTTCTCATCACAGATGGCGATTGCTTTTGTTCTAAGATTTAACCGCACGGATACCCCTAGCCTGAAAGTATGTCTGTTTTGGCCTCGCTATCAGATCCGCTGACCGTCAGGTATGGGCTCATTGCGGTCATGCGGCACAGCAGCAGGGCTGGTGGCCAGCCACGCGGGGCACCATGACGTTTCCGGCCCTTACCTGCCAGTCGGCGCCTGCGGCTACTGCAATGCAGCATTCCCGAAAGCTGACGCTTAGGCTTGATGCGGCCTGAGCACGCCGCCACCGTCGGCTATGCGGGACGAAGCAGTAACTCCGCCCCGTCCCACTCCCATTACCACGGCGATCTTCCGTCCGGCTCTACAAAGCCACCGCTGCTTTTAGCGTTCAGCGCATATTCCGCCGGAAGCCTCGCGCCTTCTTCGGGGGTCATCGTGCCATAGCCGGTCAGGTCGGTTTTCACGAAACCGGGGCTGATCGAGTTCACTTTGATCTTCGTGCCCCGCAACTCTTCATGCAGCTGGATCGTCAACATGTTCAGTGCCGCCTTCGAGGCGTTGTAACCGATGAACTGCTGTGAATAGTAGGGCGAGGTGGGATCGGCGTTCATCGTCAGCGACCCAAGCGCGCTCGATAGGTTCACGATCCGCGCTTCAGGCGCGGCGCGCAGCAACGGGAGCATCGCTTGCGTGACAGCCAGTGCGCCGATGAAGTTGACCTCCATCACGCGCCGCACGGCGTCTATTGAGGCTTTGCTGGGTGTCGCGTCAGCAAAATCGAAGATGCCCGCGTTGTTGACCAGAATATCCAGACGGCCGTAATCGGCAGCGATGGCTTCGGCCGTGTCGGCAATGGTCTCTGGCCTGTCGAGGTCCAGCAAAACCGCCTTTGCGGTCAGCCCATCCCGCGCCAGAACGGCGGCGGCCTCGTCTCCACGTGCTTTGTCACGGCTGCCAATCAGCACATGAACACCGGCTTGCGCCAGCTTGCGGGATATCTCCAACCCGATGCCCTTGTTGGCGCCGGTCACGAGCGCAATGCGGTTCTCTGCCATTTTTGTGTTCCCTTCATAGCTCTGCGAACAATATATGAAGGAGTTTTCAGGTTTTGGATTCGCATATGCCACCCCAAGTATCGCAATGGTCCAAGCCCCGTAAAACACCCGTGCAACGCCGCTCGCGCGTGACCGTGGACGCGATTTTCGAGGCGACCATTCAGGTTTTGCTGGCCGAGGGTCTGGCGCGCCTCACGACAACGCGCGTGTCCGAGCGCGCGGGCGTATCGGTCGGGACGATGTATCAGTATTTCCCGAACAAGCAGGCGCTGATCATCGCGTTGAACGAGCGTTACCTCAACACCTTGGCAGAACGTGTTGAAGGAACCTGCTCCCTCATGGCGGGCCAACCCGCATCAAAAATGGTCTCTGCGCTGATTGAGACCTATTGGACCACCAAGACCGAGCGGGCCGATCTGACGCAAGCCCTTTATCGTTCAGTTGCGGCGCTCGACAACAGTGAGTTGATGCAGGCTTTCGCAACGCGGGTCGATGCAGCAACGACGAAGATGTTTCGTCAGGCTTCGGATCTGCCGCCGGAGCATGCCGCAGAGATCAACCTGACCCTGACCACCGTGGTCTACGGAGCCGTGCGCAACGCCTTTGAGCGCCAGCTGGGCATGGAACAAATTACGGCGCTGAAGGCCAGCCTGACCGATATGTGTTGTGCCTGGCTGATCAGCTTCCAGCATCGGATACAAATGACCGCAAAGGACTCTTTGCGCCAACGCACGCTACAGTAGGTGCGATCCGCATTGGCATGACGGACCTCGTCGGCCATTTGTCGCGAGCAGGCGTTCGCACTTGCATCCATGCGCACTCAGGCCGACGATGCCCGTCTTGGCCCGAAACGTGATACAGTCTCGTGGTCGGCATGACCGAAGAAGGGTGGGGCCGGTGGACTGGAGGTATTCCCATGCCCGTTGATTTTCTTCCTATCCTTCGTCCCGTCCGTGCGCCTTGGAACAAGGGACGTATTGTTGGCCAGAAACGCCCGCTTCTACCCCGGCATGTCTGGTCCATACGCGTTCGCCTCGAAATGGCAGGCAATTTACGTGACCTAGCGCTGTTCAACATGGCCGTGGACAGCAAGTTGCGTGGTTGCGATCTCGTCAGTCTCAGGGTCCGGGATGTATTCGCTGCTGGGCGTGTCAAGGAACGAGCGTCGATGATCCAGAGCAAGACCGCGAAGCCGCTCCGGTTCGAAATCACCGAGACGACGCGGCTGTCTCTCGAGCGCTGGATCCACGACCCTGAAATGATCGGCCTGGAGTTCCTTTGGCCCAGCCGAATCCATGGCAGTCCGCATCTGTCGACGCGACAGTATGCCCGGCCATGATCACCGCCAATGATCTACGCGACCGCGTCAGCTTCGAAAAGCGCGAGGAAGTCGACGACGGCTACGGCAACACCGTCGGCATGTGGGTGGCCCAGTTTGAGCGCGACGCCTGCATCCTGCCCTCCAAGGGCGGCGAGACCGTCATTGCTGCCCGCCTGCAGGAGGTGCAGCCGGCGCTGATCATCGTACGCTTCGATGCCGAGACCGCCACCATCACCGCCGAATGGCGACTGATCGAGACCCGCTCCGGCTCCATCTACAATATCCGCACCGCCGCCGACATGGAGCGACGGCGCCGCTTCATCACCATGCTGTGCGAGGCCGGCGTGGCGACGTGAGCCGTCACCGGCAAGGCCGCGAGCCGAAACAAGTCTCTCCTGGAGAACCGCCATGACGCCGCCGAAAGCGGGCGACCAGTTCCGCATGCCCGACGCCGAGTTCGAGGCGATCCTGACACGCGCCGCCCCGAAGTTCAGGCGATCAGCGCGAGTCCCATCCCGCCAGCAGCGGCGATGAGCACCACCATCCATGGCGGGGTCCTCCAGGCCATCAGCAGGACGAAACAGGCGAGCGCCAGCGCAAAGTCACGCAAGTCTCCAATGGCGCTGGTGAAGACGGGCGAATAGAGCGCCGCGCCGAGAATGCCGACGACGGCGGCATTGGCGCCCTGCATCAGCGATCGGGCCTGTGGCATGGCGCGGAATCGATCCCAGAAAGGCAGAACGCCGATCAGGATCAGAAAGCCGGGCAGGAACACTGAAAGAAGCGCAATGACCGCCCCGGCTACGCCATTCGGCTGAGGCTCCAACACCGCACCGAGGTAGGCGGCAAAGGTGAAGAGCGGCCCGGGCACCGCCTGCGCCGCTCCGTATCCGGCGAGAAACTGGTCCGATGTGACCCAGCCGGGTGCGACGACCCCGGCCTGTAGAAGCGGTAGGACGACGTGGCCGCCTCCGAACACCAGCGCGCCGGCGCGATAGAAGCTGTCGATCACCGCCAACCCCTGGCTCTGGCCAGCAAGAAGCGGCAGCAGAACGAGCAGGGCGAAAAAAGCAGTGATTGCTGCGGCCGCGCCCCCGCGCGACACCGGCATCGCGACATGGCCGCCGACCGGCACCCCCGACCCGCGGCCAAGCGCCAGACCGGCAACCGCGCCCAGCAGGATCGCGCCGGCCATCCCGAAAACGCCCGGCAGGAACGCCAGCATGACCACCGCGCCCACCGCGATCGCAGCCCGTTCCCGGTCGGGACAGAGGTTCTTTGCCATGCCCCAGACAGCCTGCGCGACAATCGCCACGGCGACGATCTTGAGCCCGTCCAGCGCCCCGGTTCCAAGGGAACCCGAGATGGATGCCGCCGACATCGCAAAGACCAGCAACACCAGCGCCGAAGGCAACGTGAAGGCGGCAAAGGCGGCCAGCGCGCCCAACCAGCCCGCGCGCATCATTCCCAGAGCAAAACCGACCTGGCTCGAGGCCGGGCCGGGAAGGAACTGGCACAGCGCCACAAGATCGCCGTAGGCGTGATCCGACAGCCATCCCCGTCGGATGACCAACTCATCGCGGAAGTAGCCCAGATGCGCGATCGGCCCGCCGAAGGAGGTCAGGCCGAGCTTGAAAAAGGCTGCAAAGACCTCGCCCGGAGTTCCCTGAGCCGGTCTCGTTTCAGCCGTACCCGTCCCGTCGGTCATCCCGCTTCTGCCTTATTCTATCAGTTCTCGCAGACGAACCCGCGCCACAGCCAGCTTGGTGTCCTTTTCCGTTAATCGTGTAAAGATTGCGCGACGCTCATGGACGACGTTGGCAACATCGGGGCGGTCAGGTTTTCGTTTCATGCGGCATGGGTGCTTTTGTCAGGCAACTCCGCGCGCTGTGGGCGTCACGCCTGAAGCTCGCAAATGCGGAAAATTCCCTTTCGCGATATAGGCTGTTTCCGCAGGCGTCGATTGCCGTCCGAGAACCTGATTTCGGTGAAGATGCCCCCCGAAGGTGGCGATAGCCTCGCGCACATCACGGGCTTGCTTCACCAGTGACAGATATGTCGGCTGCAGGTGCGCCGGGGCTTCCGCAGCGATCCCCTCACGAAGGCCAAAGAGGAGATCGAGGTGACCCGAGCCCTCGCAATGGCCGAGCGGCAGGCCGTAGACAATCCTGAACTAGAGTGGGCCGAGAGCCGGGTAGTGGCCGTTCGCAAGCCTGTCCATCGCCAACGCCAGCGCGGCGGAGTCCTGCGCAAAGGCGTGCGGCGTTTGACGTCATCGTTGCCTTTCTCGACGGCGCGAATCTCCTCTGCTAGCGCTGTTGCCAGCTCTGCTTCGACCGGCTTCGCATCGGCCTCTCGAACCGTCGCGTTCGGATCAATCTCACCCCCCTACCTGCGCGGCTCCGAGGCCGTGATGCAGGCGCGGCTGGTGTCAAAATCGCCCGCCGTCCTCACCATCCGCACCAGCGTCGAAACCCGCGCCATCACCTCGGAATGGCGCGCCGTCATCGACGCGCGGATCTTCGATCTGAAGGAAGACCCCAGGCCCAGCGAGGACGGCGCCTGTCTCGAGATACTGGCCGAGGCGTGATGGGCGCAGGATGCGGGAGGCGCCGATGCCGTTGCACAGTTCTGATCGGTCAGACGCCGAACTGGAAGCGATTCTGGCCCGGGCCGCCGGGCAGTGAGACGGATCAGCGGAACGGGCGCTCGCCGAACCCGCCCTCTACTCAACGCCGCGAGACAGCCCCGCTGACGGAGGCGATCCGCCTCGGTCAGGTGCTGTTTCGGATCATTCTCAAGCCGGTCGGTCATGTCGGTATACCCCGTGTCAGATTTCCCGCGGGCCGAGGAAGCGCCCGAAGCTGCGGGTGGTCTGGCCGAACAGGAACGCTTCATAGGGCTCGGGGTCGACGCCGGGGAAATCCATGCCGGGCGAGCCGGCGGGCATGCCGGGAACGGCCAGGCCCACCGCGTCGGGCCGCTCGGCCAGCAGGCGTCGGATCGCGGCGGCGGGCACATGGCCCTCGACCACATAGCCGTTGACCTCGGCGGTATGGCACGATGCCAGATCGGCAGGCACACCGAGCCGTCGCTTGAGGCTGGCCATATCAGCGGATTCCACAACCCGCACCGGGAAGCCTGCGGCTTCGATATGCGCAGCCCAGCCGTCGCAGCAGCCGCAGGAGGGATCCTTGCTGACGCTGACCAGTGGCAGGTTCTCTGCCTGCCCCCACCTTGCCGTGGCCATCAGCAGGGGAAGTGCGCCGGCAGCGGCCAGAATGGCGCGTCGGCTGATGCAGTGATCGTTTCTCATCGTCAAACCTCGTTGCATGGATCGGATTGTCTCGCCGTCACGGTCCGGGCGCGACGCAGGAAAGGGTTGAGCGGCGCCCGTGCGGGCCGGCTGATGGCTCCGCAAATCGTCACAGCTTCACCCTCCGCAGCCTAGCTGCATTGGCTATCACGCTGACCGAGGACAGCGCCATGGCGGCGGCGGCGATGATCGGCGACAGAAGGATGCCGAAGAACGGATACAGCACCCCGGCCGCGATCGGCACACCCAATGCGTTGTAGATGAAGGCGAAGAACAGGTTCTGGCGGATGTTGCCCATGACCGCTTCCGAGAGCTTGCGCGCCCGGACGATGCCGGTCAGATCACCCTTCAGCAGGGTGACGCCGGCGCTTTCCATCGCCACATCGGTGCCGGTGCCCATGGCGATGCCGACATCCGCCGCAGCCAGCGCCGGCGCGTCGTTGACGCCATCGCCGGCCATTGCCACCACCTCGCCCGCCGCCTTGTGCCGCTGCACGACCGCGCTCTTCTGATCTGGCAGCACCTCGGCCTCGACCTCGTCAATGCCAAGCTGACGGGCGACCGCCTTTGCGGTGGTCCAGTTGTCGCCGGTGAGCATGACAACCCGGATCCCTTGCGCCTTCAGCGCCGCCAGCGCCTCGGGCGTCGAGGGCTTGACCGGATCGGCGATGGCGAAGATCGCGGCGACGCGGTCGTCCACGCCCATGAAGATCGCGGTCGCCCCATCCTCGCGCAGCCGGTCGGCCTCGTCGGCCAGCGGCGCCACATCGACCCCCTGTTCGGCGAGGAATTTGGCGTTGCCGAGGGGGATGCGCTTGCCCTCGACCGTGCCATAGGCGCCCTTGCCGGTGGGCGAGTCGAAATCCGCAACCGGTGCGGTCGCGATGCCCCGTTCCTCTGCGGCGCGCACGATGGCGAGTGCCAGTGGATGCTCGCTGGCCCGCTCGACGCTGGCGGCAAGCCGCAGCGCCTCTTCTTCGGTGAACCCCGGCGCCGGCACGATGGCGGTGACGGCGGGGCGCCCTTCCGTCAGCGTGCCGGTCTTGTCCACGATGATGGTGTCGATCTTCTCCATATGCTCCAGCGCCTCGGCGTTCTTGATCAGCACGCCCGCCTGTGCGCCACGGCCGACGCCGACCATGATCGACATCGGCGTTGCCAGCCCCAGCGCACAGGGACAGGCGATGATGAGGACCGACACTGCGGCAATCAGACCGAAGGAGAAGCGCGGCTCCGGCCCCCAGAACGACCAGGCGATGAAGGCGAGCACCGCGACCACGATCACCGCCGGGACGAACCAGCCTGACACCTGGTCGGCAAGCCGCTGGATCGGCGCACGGCTTCGCTGCGCCTCGGCGACGAGCTGGACGATCTGCGACAGCATGGTGTCGCGGCCGACCTTCTTCGCCCCGATCACCAGCGCGCCGGACTGGTTCATGGTGCCGCCGATGGCGGTGGCGCCGGCCTCCTTGGTGACCGGCATCGACTCGCCCGTCACCATCGATTCATCGACGGCGCTGCGGCCTTCCAGCACCTCGCCATCGACGGGCACCTTCTCGCCGGGCCGGACCCGCAACCGGTCGCCGACCTGAACGGTATCGAGCTGCACCTCCTCCTCGGTGCCGTCGTCACGGATGATCCGGGCAGTCTTGGGGGCAAGGTCGAGCAACGCCCGGAGCGCGCCGCTGGTGCTCTCGCGGGCGCGCAGTTCCAGCACCTGCCCGAGCAGGACAAGGACGGTGATGACCGCCGCCGCCTCGAAATAGACCGCGACCGAGCCGTCGGCTTGCCGGAACTGGTCAGGAAAGATGCCGGGCGCAAGTGTCGCCACCATGCTGTAGACCCAGGCCGCCCCGGTGCCCATGGCGATCAGGGTAAACATGTTGAGGCTGCGGTTGACCAGCGACTGCCAGCCGCGCTGGAAGAAGGGCCAGCCCGCCCAGAGGACGACCGGTGTCGCCAGCAGCATCTGGATCCAGTTCGACGTCCGCTGGCTGATGAGGTGGTCCAGACCGAGAAGGTGGCCGCCCATCTCCAGCACGAACACCGGCAGCGTCAGCACCAGACCGATCCAGAATCGGCGCGTCATGTCGATCAGTTCTTCGTTCGGTCCGGTATCGAGGCTGACCAGCACCGGCTCCAGCGCCATGCCGCAGATCGGGCACGACCCCGGGCCGACCTGCCGGATCTCGGGGTGCATCGGGCAGGTGTAGGTCGTCCCCTCGGGAACGGGTTCTGCCTTGGCCTCCGTCGCCGAAGGGTCGACGTAGCGCTCCGGATCGGCCAGAAATTTTTCCCGGCACCCGGCCGAGCAGAAGTAATACGGTCGGCCGCCGTGGTCGGTCCTGTGGGCGGTGGTGTGGGGGTCGACCATCATGCCGCAGACCGGGTCCTTGACCTTGTGGGCTGTGTCCGACGCGGCGGCGTGGTCATGCGTGTGATCGTGCCGATGATCGTTGGCCGAATGAGCGCGGTTCTGGTGATCGTGTTCGATCTTGCTGTTCATTTTTACGCCTCCTCGGCGTTTCATCCTGAGCTTGCGTTTCACCTGTTCTGCACTTTCCAACCGCTGGAAGGTCAAGAGGCGATCAGGAGGCTTGGAATATTGCCCTTTGCAGATTTCCCGCTGGGGGCGCTGGCATGGGCGCCCCCAGCATCACACGATCATGCGCTGATGGAAAATTCGGTCATCATGCCGGTCTCAAGATGCGGCATGTGATGGCAATGCAGTATCCAGCGCGCGGCCTCGCCGGCGTCGAGCGCTACATCGACCATCGACATCGGCGGCACATAGACCGTGTCGCGCAGCGCGCCCCGGACGGCACGTCCGTTCAGCCCGACGACCTGGAACACATGCCCATGCAGGTGCATCGGGTGACCCATCATCGACATGTTATGGAATGACAGCACCACCCGCTCACCGCTGCGCGCGGCTATTGGACGATGCTGGCCCCAGACGGCCCCGTTGATCGTCCAGACATAGGGCTGCATCGTGCCGCCCAGCATCACCATGTGGCTGCGGTCCACCGGACGATCCGGCAGGGCGTCGGCGGCGATCAGGCGCTGCTCCTGCGCAAGGTCGGTGTCGAAGGCGGGGGCTTCGGCCTCTGCCATGGGGTCGATGCGCCGGACCTCGGCGCCCTGCGTAGCAAGGATCAAGCCAGTGCGCTCGGGCGCGCCTTCCCGCAGCGCGAGGATCGGCCAGGCGCCGCCTTGCTGCGGCAGATCGATCTCCAGATCGAGTCGCTGGCCCATCGCCAGGCCGAAGCGCGTTCCCGGAACCGGCTGAACCGCATGTCCGTCCACGGCGACCAGCCGGGCCTGCGCGGTGCCGGTCTCGATCCAGAACACCGTCGCAGCGGCGGCGTTGATCACCCGCAGGCGGATGCGCCCGCCGCGTTCGACCTGCACCACCTCGGGGTCGGACAGCGTGCGGTCATTGGCCAGATAGGCGTCCCAGTCGTAATCGTTGAGGTCCATCGCCATGCCGCCCGCGGCACCCATGCCCGCCATGCCGCCCATGCCCGCGCCATGGTTGCCTCCGTGACCACCTGCGGTCCCGTGGCCATCGAGGATCTCGGCCATCACTTCCTCGGGCGCCTTGAACGAGAAATCATGCAGGAACAGCACCACCTCCTGCCGGTCGGCGGCGACGTCCTCAGCGCTGCGCACGATCAGCGGTGCTGCCAGAAGGCGCATCTCGTGCAGCGGCGCATGCGCGTGCATCCAATAGGTGCCGGGCAGCGGCGCGAAATCATAGCTGCGTGTCTCGCCGGGGGCGAGCATCGGCAAGGGCATGTCGGGCACGCCATCCTGTGCGTTGGGCGGGATCTGGCCGTGCCAGTGGATCAGCGTGTCAACATCGAGATCGTTGTGCAGATCCACCCGGAACCGCGCGCCAGGATCGAGCGTCAGGCCCTGTCCAGCCAGCCCGGCCAGACCCCAGACGGTGGCGGCGCGACCGTCGATATCGATCACCCGGCTGGCGGCGTGCAAAGGCAGCGGGGCCAGACCCTGCGCCGCCGCGATCCGGGGCAGATGCGCAGAGGCCAGCACGGCGGCACCAGCGGCAAGAAAGCCGCGTCGTGAAAGGGTATTCATGGTCGTCTCCTCGGGACAGCAGTCCCGTTCATCAAAACCGATAGGACGCCGCGGGCCTCGTGGCCCGGACGCGATCAGAGGAGACGGAGCTTGGGAGGGCGTTCGTTCAGCCCGGGTGCCCGACTGGCGAGGATGACGCCGGTGGGGAAGTCATGGCCGGCAGGCGCGTAATCACGGCCCGAGCCTTCGCTCGGCGGGGTCAGGAAGACCGAAAGACCTACGCACAGCAGTTCACAGCTTTCGGCGTCGATCGATCCGCAGTGCTGATCGCCATCACAGGAATGGTCGCTGCCGGCCGCAATCAGCATTATCTCGCTGACATGCGCCGCGTGATCGGGCTCTGTGCTCAAGCCCGCCGCATGCGCGGACGTCACCGTCGTCATAACGGCGATCGCGAGTACGGCAAGCATGGCAACAAGGCGCGAAAACATGCCGGAAAGATAGGCGCTGGTCACGGGAATGTCCATTGCCCCCAGCGTCGCGCCTCTGGCAGAAATTCATCCTCGGCATGTATCCAATAGAAATTCCTCGCCATCAATCATGCAACTCATGCGCAAAGAACTCCGCGATATTCTGTGGCTCGGGTTGCTCCTCGGCGGCCTGATCCTGGCGATCTTCGTCGGATGGTATCAGGTCCGTACTGCGTCCACCGCCGCGGCGTCTGCAGAAGTCATCGAACAGGGCCGGCAGGTCTATGCGGATCAATGCGCGTCCTGCCACGGTGCGCAGCTTGAGGGGCAGCCCGACTGGAAGACGCCGCTTCCGTCCGGGCGTCTCCCGGCGCCACCGCACGATGCCGGCGGCCACACATGGCACCATCCCGATGACATCCTGTTCCGCATCGTCAAGGAAGGCACGGCCGCCATTGTCGGGGGCGGCTATGAGAGCGACATGCCGGGGTTTGCCGATGTCCTCGGCGACGCCGAGATCCGGGCTGTCCTCGCCTATATCAAGAGCACCTGGCCGGAGCGCGAGCGCGGATATCAGAAGGAGGTTTCCCGCCGCGACGGCTCTGTTGCACAAATCCCGTGGGGGATTCATCTTGTGAATCCAGCGTGGTAGCTGGTCTGCATGAGCAGACCCACACCCCCGACCTACAGGACCAGGAACTGGCCAGCCTATAAAGAAGCGCTCAAGCGCCGTGGCTCGCTGATGATTTGGTTCGACCCCGAGATGAGCTGGGATGCCGCGCCGACAGGCAGGCGTGGCCGCATGCAGACCTACAGTGACACCGCCATTCAGACGTGTCTGACGATGAAGGTACTGTTCGGTATGGCGCTCCGGCAGACGACCGGTTTTGTCGAGAGCCTGCTGCGGCTGGTTGGCCTCGACTGGACGGTGCCCGACTTCAGCACGCTGTCCCGCCGTCAGAAGACCCTGGCCGTCAACATCCCCTACCGTGGGTCGAAGGGCCCGCTGCACCTGCTCATCGACAGCACGGGCATCAAGGTCGAGGGCGAGGGCGAGTGGCACGCCCGCAAGCATGGCGGCCCCAAACGGCGGGTCTGGCGCAAGATACACCTCGGGATCGACGAGGAAACGCTGGAGATCCGAGCCGTCGAGATCACCGGGAGCCACATTGGTGATGCGCCGGTGCTGCCCGACCTTCTCAGTCAGATCCCAGAGGACCAGGAGATCGGCAGCGTCACGGCCGATGGCGCCTACGACACGCGCAAATGCCACGATGCCATCGCCGACCGCGGCGCCCATGCAGTCATCCCGCCCCGCAAGAACGCCAAACCGTGCAAGACCGTCACCGCAGGAGCCATGGCCCGAAACGAGGCCCTGCGCGCGGTGAAATACCTTGGCCGGGCCCTCTGGCGACGATGGAGCGGATACCACCGCCGAAGCCGCGTCGAGACGAAGATGCACTGTGTCAAACTGCTGGGCCAGCGGCTCATGGCGCGGGACTTCGACCGCCAGGTCGCCGAACTCCAGGTCCGCATCGCCGTCCTGAACGGCTACACCGCGCTCGGCATACCCGTCACGGAAGCTGTGGGATAAGTCCGTCCGGGGAAAGGGGAGCCTCGGCGTTCAGCCGATTTGTGCAACAGAGCCTGTTGCAACCCGAACCTTTTCCGAAGATCGGCGGTGACCGCCGGCGTCACCCACGGCCGCGCGCTGCGCTACGCCAAAGGCTCCGCGCGCGGCCTCCTACACCACCACCCGGGACACTGCCGACTGGATAGGCCCGGATGTATCGGACTCTATCGCTGGTCGTGCTCTCTACAATACTTGGCTGTCGAAGACTGCTGCGACACATTCGAGATTAAACTAACTGCATCAAGCAGTATCGCTGATGCAAGTTGATCGCCTGGGCGGTGCAAACGGTGCCCGCAGGCGCTTGAGCCAAAACTGCACTTCTCGAAAGTCTGAAGTGGTGCTAGGTGGATCTTGGCGCCAACGAGGACAAGTTCAGCACATGTTTAGCCAGATCAATAAGATCACTGCGGTTGCCGGCAAGCGCGAAGAGGTACTTCGCCTTGTCATGAGCGGTTCCGACCAGATGCCAGGCTGCCGCTCCTACATCGTAGCTAGCGATGTCGAGAACGACGATGTCATTTGGGTGACGGAGGTCTGGGACAGCGCAGAGATGCATGCGGCATCAATGGACATTCCGGAGGTCAAGGCAGCGGTGACGCAGGCCATGCCGATGATCGCGGGTTACGAGACCGTCGCGACCACCAGTCCGGTAGGAGACTGGGCCTAGGAGGCGTTGAGCCCCTATCTCATCAGCCCGAGCGCGGAGGCGCTGGTCCGTTTTTACCGAGGCGGCGTTCGGCGGGGTTCTCCCGCGCCGGTTTGACCGGCCGGACGGATCGCCGATGCATCCCGAGTTTCGGATCGACGACAGCGTTGAGCGACGAGCGCGTTCGGGGCACGTCACATCCATATTTGCGTGCGCAGGCCTCGCCTAGAACGAGCGGCGACGACGATCTGCGGGGCGGCGTGAAGGATCCGTCCGGAACGACTTGGTGGCTTGCCTCGCAATAGCGAAGGGGTGCGGAGGTCGCAGGGGTCAGTCCGGACGCTCCTCTATCTGCTGCGCCAAGCGCTCTAGGGCATCATCCCAGGCCGCGCCGATCTGCTCCAGCCATTCTGCCGCCGGGGCGAGTGCCTCGGGGCGGACCGACAGATGCACCTCGCGTCCATTCCTGCGGGCCGTCACCAACCCCACGTCGGTCAGCACGCTCACATGACGGCTAACGGCCTGCCGGCTGATCGGCGCGCTGCGTGCGAGATCGGAGAGAGTGAGCTGCCCCTCGCGCGACAGCCGGTCGAGGATTTTCGCTCGCGTCGGATCGCCGAGCGCGGCGAACAGGGGGGCGACCGTCAGGGCGCACGCCTCAGGCCGCGACATGGGCAGCAATGTTGTCGAGCTGCATCGTCCAACCGCCTTCGTTGCGCTGCCATACGGCAAGGGCCGGGCCCTCGGGCAGGTCGGCGAAGCCACTTTCCCTCAGCGTCAGGCGCGTGCTGTCGCCTTCTGGTGCAATGGCGATTTCCACCGTCAGTCGTGCATTACTGTCTGGGTCGTCCGGAAAGGCTGACGGGTCGAAGGCCGGCCAGTCCCAGACCAGACGACGGTTCGGTTCCATCACGTGGATGGACATGTCCCACCGCATATGTTCGGTGCCAGGATAGAGGCTGCGACAGCCAAGCACTGCCCCCTCGCGCATCTCGCCCGTCACCTCGGCGCGGAACCAGCGGCCGAACTCGGCCGCGTCGCTGAGGGCACGCCACACCCGGTCGGGCGCGGCAGATAGCAGTATAGATTTCTCAATGGCGTCTTGCATGGCAAATTCCCTTTAGGCAACGGTATTGTAGCATATTAGCGGTACGCTTCAAATGCGCAACAAAAATATTGCATGACGTTTCCGATAGGGCTCTACGCAAGCGAGTGCCAGCTTCAAGACATTCTGCGCATCCAGGCGATGCGCTTCGGTGGAGCAGATAGTGCTCTCTCAGCCGGAGCGCACAACTTCGCGCTCGTAGGCTGCAGTCAGCTCGGCAAAGACCGATCTACGGCAGCGGCCTTGCAGACCGATCGACAAAGAGTGTTTCATGGCGGCGCCGCCACCTCTTGATGGCCGATTTCGCGGTAAGACGTTCCGTCCGGGCGGTGGGGGCATACTGGTCGCATCGCTACGTTGGCAATCGGACCTTTACGCAGGATGGCGTCGACGCTCTTCCTCGCTACAGGAGACGCGATCTGGGGATGCGCGAATGACGATCCGCTCCGGAATCATGACTCGGACTTCTTCAGTCCCCGGGCTCGCACCCGCCAATCTCGATAGAGAACTTCATGACCAAATATCTGATATCTTTCCCTTCTGAAGCGATGGTGCTTACGAAGGAGGAGTTTCCTCAAGTTGCCGCAGCGGCACGCGCGGTTATCGCAGAGGCCAAGGCGGCAGGCGTCTACGTCTTTGGAGGAGGGATCGATGAACAGGTTGATCCCGTAATGGTTTCCGTCGATGGGGAGGTCTCTTCGGAATTATATCCGGGAAGCAGGCTCAGAGGCGGCTTCACGGTCCTGGAATTGCCCACGCGTGACGACGCCTTGGAATGGGCCAGAAGAATCGCAAAAGCCTGCCGGTGTTCACAGGAGCTACGCGCATTCATGCATGATCCGGCAAGCTGACGCAATGCGGGGCTGCAGCGGCCAACTGCGACAAGGCACAAGAATCGCAGTTCTAAGTGTGAGCTTGCGAGCCCGCCGAACCGAGGGCGACGACCTGCAAGGTGGGATCAATCGGTGTGCAGCAAGTGGAGAAGGTTGGATTCCAGGCCCATCCCCTCCGCCGAATGGCCGCTTTGGGCGGCCAAGGACGAAACCCAAAGAAAGCCAAATGACCGCTCTCCGCCCTTGTGTGGAGCCGCAGTGCTTCGGCCCCGGTCTTTCAACCGGGGCCTTTTGCAATGGCGATCAGTCGCCACGGCGGGTGTTGGGGCGGGACCAGATGAGACTGTAGCCCTCGCCGTCTTCGTCATCGAAGAGGTTGGCGTAGATAGGGGCGGCAAAGCTCGGATCATCCAGCTTCAGGCCCAGGTATTCGCGGCCCTCGTTCGATTTCTTCGTCCAGGCGGCGCCGATCTCGGCGCGGCCGACCAAGACCCGGTGGCTGGGGGCGTTCTCGCCGGAGGCCCGCAGGTCGGCGGCGAGACGCACGCCCTTGGCCTGCAGGCTGAGGGTGAAGATTTCGCCGGTGTATTCGGTGCCGGTCTTCTTGAAGGTGCCGATGGTCGCCATGATCTTTCTCCGTTTTGCTCTGTGATCCAAGCCCGCGTCCTTGCGGCCTCGATGGCGATCAAAGAGCCCGGAGGCGACTGCTGGCGCAGTCCCCCTGGGGACCCTGACAGCCGAGGCGCAACTTTCTTGTCCCGCGAGGAATGACGGTGCACCGCGCCGACAGGGGAAGAAAGTTGTGACGACGCTGTTGCGCCAAAGCGGTCGAGGCGAAGACGTCCTTCGGGCAGATCAGCCCATCACCAGAGGCCGTTTGGACGCGGCCTGGGACAGACGGGGAGAGGAGATCAAGGCGACGCTGAAGGCCCGTCAGGAGAGACAGGACTGGCGTAACCGGCAATGAGAACCCTCGGCCCATCAGGCCTGCGCGCGCGCCCCCTGCCCTGCTGTCTCGCGGCATTCGCCGCCCCCTTGGTTTCTGGTCTGCCCGCAGAGGGCAGAGCAACAGACGATCCTCGAATGACGCGGCCGCGATTGGGCCAAGATGCTGGCCCATCCAGGCTGCGGTCTCCTGTTCCCCCGATCAATTCGGTGAGAAACAGACGGCACGGAGTATGCCCTGGTCCCCTGCCCTACTCACTGCTGCGCCGATGTTCGCTTGGCAATGGTGGGTCAAAAGCCGGGGACGTCGTGCCGTGAAACAGCCGACGACACGGGACAGTGCGTCTGCGCCGAATGTCCAGCCTGAGCCAGTTGTATCCGCGAAATGCAAACACCCCCCCCGACGAAACCGCCGAAGGGTGCCACAGAATTGCGAGGTGCCAGTCAGATCGGCGCCGCCCAGTGTCAGTCGATCGCCTTGAAGATCTCGCCCACCTCGGGATGCTCGCCCGCGAACTCGTAAAGCCGCATATAGGCTTCCGACAGCTGATCGGCTTCGTGCCGGAACGACAGATGCGACAGGGCAAAGAGAGTGGCGATGACCCCGGCAGCCTCTGCCGAAACCTCGCCCATATAGCCGTTGGTCTCGCAGAAGATGCGGAAGCGCTTATCGGCGGCGGGCGACAGGAACAGGGGCCGGCCATCCCGCTCGTGAAAATGCCAGAGGCCGCCGGTGTAGTCATCCGGGGCCAGCCAGGACATGAACTGATAGACGGCCCGCTCACCGATCAGCATAAGCGCGGGGCTGAAGAGGGCGGGCAGGAAGGCCATGCGGCGCGCTTCGGGCACGAGGGTCGCGGGTTTCAGGGTGGAGGCAGCGTCGGTCATCGGAAATCCTCTTGATCAGGGGTGAAAGACACGTACTGGCGGCTCTCTCGACCCGCCCGAACGCCCCGGATTTCCGACCCAACTCTCGCTCTTTCACGGGCGTGGAGTTGACTTTGTTCCCTATATGTTCTATACTGAGGGCTACGATCCGCATGGTAGACCCATCATGGATGCTGCCCCTTTCGCCCTGCCCGCCACCGAACGCCAGATCGCCTATGCGCGGTCGCTGGCGCTTCGGAACCAGAGCCTTCTGCCTTGGGAGGTCCAACAGGACCGCCGCTTGCTCAGCGCCTGGATCGAGGCGCAGGCGAAGCTGAAACCCTCCGACTCTGGCCAGCCGACGTCGAAGCAGGTGGCCTTTGCCGAGCGGCTCGCGCGGATCAAGCGCCGCGCGGTGCCGGATGAATGCTTCCGCGACCGCGCGCTGATGTCGAAGTGGATCGACGGGAACCGGTGAGGTCAGTAGACCTCCACCGATTACTTCATGCGATCCACGAGCTTTGCTGCCCCGGCCCTGGCAAGCGCCAGGAGCGTGGCGCGAATCTTGGCCGTGAAGGCCGGGCTAAATGCGCCAAGCGGCTTGCGATCATCCCAGACATAGGAGCGTTCGACGATGTCGGTGCTGACCTCGTCAAGCATGATCCATTTGCGCACATAGGCTTCCAGAGCGACGCGCCGCGACTCGATTTCCGGCACTTCGATGGCGTGGCGCGCGGGCTGCGGCGGCTGCGTCGTGATCGGCAGGATGAAGACCACGGTCTCGCCATCCTGCCTCGCGACAGTCACCGCGATGCAAACGAGACGCTTCTTGCGACCTTCGGTTTCGCCGGACAGTTCTTCCCGCTTCCAGAGGAACGGGTAGCGGAACACCTCGCCGGGGCTGGGCCTATTCGCCATCCTGGTTCATGTCCTGCTCCAGCCCTTCAATCATCAAGGCCTTCAAATCGTCAGGCATCTCATCCAGCATGTGAACCTGCTGGGTCGCACCCCGGGCGAGCTGTTGGTATTGATCCATACTCATCAGCACGAATTTCGGCTTGCGATGCTTGGTGATGGCAATCGGCGACCGGATCGCCGCATCGAACAGCTCGCTGGTGTGCCGCGTCAGGTCTGCAGCCTTGAACTCGGGAAGCTCATGCATACCGGGACCTCCATTTGTCCAGAATATACAGATATTCTGGATATTCCGCAAGAGCGACGGAGCGGCCCGCCTCTATCCGAACTGCCGCCCCTCCTCGGTGAAGGTGTAGCCGTTGATCAACAGCATCTCATCGACCGACTCGTCTGAGGTCAGATGGTCGTATTCCTGTTCCAGCTGGCGATAGAGCCAGTTGGCCGACAACGATTCATTATGCACCTCATTCTAAGTGTTTGTAATCATTGGAAGTGTAGTTTGCCGGGGATCGCGACACGGGGCATTTCGGTGCCTCAGGGCTTCGGCAACCGCATCACTTTCGAGG
>Ga0209958_1000390_pt1 | contig 91352 bp, 92 predicted proteins | sample ThiBio_inoc_plan_FD_183942 | JGI IMG/M metagenome (GOLD analysis project Ga0209958, IMG submission 183942) | Wastewater bioreactor microbial communities from Cape Town, South Africa - Thiocy_inoc_plan (SPAdes) | ecosystem: Engineered > Bioremediation > Thiocyanate > Unclassified | place: South...
CGGGGCATTACCGTTCTTTTTCAGTTCGTTCTTTTTCAAATAGAAAAGCAGTTTGAACGTCGATTTTTTTGTCTGCTCCATAACTCAAATGTTTAACGTTTAAAATTAAATTACATTGAGTTACAAGGGAATATAAAAAAGGGTGCAAAAGACTGAAATATAATCAGTTAAGCTATATAGTTGCCTTTATCAATCGGTAACGAATTAGTAACCTAACCTTGTCAATTTAAGCCCAAAACCTATCAGACACCGAGTTCCAAACTAAGACTACACATTTATAAAGCATTGTATAGTAGCGGTTTTAATCGCTTTGCGTACTTTTGCTTTTTATTAATCTTTTTAATTATAAAATAAAAGCCCGAGAGTCACTGACATCATAGTCTCCAACGGCTATGTGAAATCCGAAACCTCCTGGAAAAACAACAACAGGGTCCGGAAGCTTAAGTTGTATGTGAACGGCGAGCTCAAAGGCATCTTAAACCTGGAAGACAGCAGAACGGATCAGGTATTTAAAATCGGGACCTTGGGGCATAATTCAAACGGGAAGGACCTCGTCCTGCGTTTTGAAATAGCGGCAATCTATAAAGGAGATAAATATAACGATACCGCCATAACAGAAATATATTTTGACGGCATCGACGTCCATTAACAATAAGCAATACTGACAATAGCACAAATCAAACAGCTCACATTCATAAAACAGGGCACACAAGATTATCAATATCCAATAATTATATGAAAAAACTGGCGCTATTGTGCATTACTTCCTTCATATTCCTGGCAACAGCCAGGGGCCAGTCAAAAGATGCAGGCATCCCGGATGATTTCAAAAAAATCAACGCGGAGCTGGAAAAGCTCCATGCAGAAAGATATCCAGACAAATACCAGGTAATACACGATAAAATATTGAGATCAGATGATTTAGATTCCAATATTTACAGTACTTCACAAAGCATTTTTGAAACAATGCAGCATATCGGGTACATTATCGAAAGGTTGAAAAGCAGCCTGAACCGCCTCGACAGTTCAGGAATGCGGACAGATATAGCTTATAAATTCCTGGTACAGGAAAACAATTTCAACACTTTAGAAAAACAGCTTAACAGGCTGTATATAAAATCATTAAAAATTTTACCTCAACAGGATAAAGCTCCCCAGACAGAGAAAGAAACGGACCATAACAGCAGTTGTTCCGAGGATTATTTTAAAGATATACCAACAGTTGCAGCCATAACCATCCTTAATAAAATCGGTTACGATGCTGAACAATTAGCCGCATATACCTTATCAGCGATCTACAAAAATACGTTGTTACAGGCATCTGAATAAGCCGTCAGTAAGCAATATCAAACGGCCGGGCAGCCGGGCGTATGCTAACCCTCATTGACAGCCCGGTGCTCAATTCACATTATTGCAGGAAACACTGTTTATCTGTTCCTGCGGAGGTGCAACGGGGATCAGCAAAGTAGCTGCTTTATAATTCTGGTATTGCTGGCAGGAAACAGGCTGGTGCTTCAGGCCTATCGTACAGAGGGTAAAGATTATCAGGAATGCTGTAAAGCTGATGGCCATTAAAAAACGATTATAGCTTTCAGCTTGCGCATGGCGTTGGTTAGTGACAGCAGGCATTTTCATCATGTTTTCAGGGTACAATTACAGGGTGGTCCTTTGAGCCACACTGCGTAATGCCGGATCAAATTACCGACAGTAAAGATATATTAATTTCAAATACCGATATTATTATACCTGTTAAAAATTGTAAATAGAAAACCGCTACCTGTCATCAAGGAGGCTCAGCTTTGAAATGCGCCTAAGCGGACGGCCGCTGCAATTTTTTGATGACCGCCATGGTCAGCCGGCTGATGCAGATCAGCTGCTCCTTTTCATCCGTGATGCGGATATCCCATACCTGGGTACTGCCGCCTATATGAACGGGCTGCGCACGGGCAAAGATCCAGCCATCCGTTTTGCTCCTGATATGGTTACAGTTCAGCTCCAGTCCCACGCAGGACTTTAATTCCGGGTTGATGCACAGCCAGCCGGCCATGCTTCCTACCGTTTCCGCCAATGCCGCGGACGCTCCGCCATGCAGGATGCCAAAAGGCTGGCGGGTCCGGTGGTCCACCGGCATTTTTGCTACCAGGTAGTCCTTACCGATAGCTGTAAATTCCATACCCAGCACCGCGGCCAGGGTGCCGGCGGCCATACTGTTCAACTGATCCAGGCCGGGCGTTTCTTTTCTCCAGATATGCATAGCTACCTTATATTTTATTGTATTTCCTGGCAAAGCTCTACCAGCACTCCCCCGCTCGACCGGGGATGCAGGAAGCATACCAGCTTATTATCCGCGCCCTTTTTAGGCTGCTCGCTGATCAGCGTAAAACCTGCTGCCTGCAATCTTTCCATTTCCGCGTGAATATCATCCACATCATACGCTATATGATGCATACCTTCACCTTTTTTCTCTATGAAGCCGGCGATGGCGCTGCCCGCCTTTTCCGAAGCCACCAGCTCGATCTTAGCGCCGTCTTTCAGGAAGAACGCGGTACGCACGCCCTCGCTCTCCACCTCCTCGATCTTATAGCAGGGTATGCCCAGCAATTGCTCATACATGGCGATAGCCGCTTCCAGGTCCTTAACGGCAATACCGATATGCTCTACTTTATTCAACATAATCAACTGTAATTTTAAAAAAAGTACCGGCGGTACCAACGGTCCAAAAATACAACATTCCATTGAAGGTATCAGTCCCGGCCCGCATTTTCCGGCAGGAACCCGGCCGGCGCCGCAACCTTTATAATACAATAACACGGCATTGCAGCATATGAATAAAATATAAGCTAAATTTGTAGTTACGATAAGACTATAGCCAGGATAAATCATTATGCAGTATTTCGCAAAATCCCTTACACAATATAAACGACTAGATACCAGAGAAGTGCAGGTAGGCGGCTTGCTGATGGGCAACCATCACCCTATCCGCCTGCAGACGATGACCACCACCGATACCATGGATACCATGGGCACGGTACTCCAGACCATAAAATGTGTGGAAGCGGGTGCGGAGCTGGTACGGGTAACGGCCCCTTCCAGGAAAGAGGCTGAAAACCTTAAAAACATCAAGGACGAATTAAAGAAAAGGGGATATGACGTGCCGCTGGTAGCGGACATACACTTCACGCCGAATGCTGCAGAAATAGCCGCCAGGCTGATAGAGAAGGTCCGCATCAATCCCGGGAATTATATAGACAAGAAGAAATTCGAGCAACTGGAATATACAGACCTTGCCTACCAGGAAGAGATAGACAGGATCAGGGAGCGTTTCCGTCCCCTGCTGCAGATATGCAAGGAATACGGCACAGCTATGCGCATCGGTACCAATCACGGTTCCCTGAGCGACCGGATCATGAGCCGCTACGGGGATACCCCCTTCGGTATGGTGGAAAGCGCTATGGAATTCCTGCGGATCGCCCGGGATGAAAGCTACCATAACATCGTGCTGAGCATGAAATCCAGCAATCCCAGGGTGATGGTAGAAGCGTACAGGCTGCTGGTACAGACCATGTACCAGGAGTTCGGCGAATGCTACCCGCTCCACCTGGGCGTTACGGAAGCCGGGGACGGCGAGGACGGCAGGGTGAAAAGCGCGGTAGGGATCGGTACGCTCCTGGAAGACGGCATCGGCGACACCGTACGCGTAAGCCTTACCGAAGAGCCGGAGCTGGAGATTCCCGTATGCAGGGACCTTGTTAAAAGATATGATTACAGCCAGGTGCAAAACCCTGACAACAATAATCCTTACCCGGAATATATTAAATTCGGCAGCAGCAGGCGCATATCCCGCCCTATACTCAACATAGGCGGGGATAACGTGCCGGTGGTCATTGCCGACCTGAGCCGTGCCACCGCTATTACACCCGGCCTCCTGGCTTCCGTAGGATATACCTACAGCGAAGCCCTGGACAAATGGCATATTTCCGACACTGCCGCGGACTATATCTATACCGGGTCGCTGCCGGTACCGTTTGAAACACCCGGCACCCTGGGCATCATTGTGGACTATGATGCTTATGAAACACTGGAGCAACGGCATAAAGTGTACCCTTTATTCCAGCTGGTTAAATTCATGAACAACCAGCAGCTGCATCACCCGGTACTGAATTTTGTGACGATAGAATGCAGCGACAACAGGGATAATACCTATATACTGGACGCCATCAATGCGCTCGGCAGAATGCCGAACGTGGCGGTCGGCCTCAAATCCAGGATGAAAAATGCCATGCAGCAGGTACGGCAGACCATCTGGTATATGGAAAGCCACCAGGTACAGCTTCCGGTCATCCTTTTTACGGAAAGCTACTGGCAAAGCCCCGATGAGCACCTCATACATTTCAGTACGGAGACCGGCGCCCTGCTGCTGAACGGCTATGGTGACGGCCTATTCCTGGGCATCCCCGAAGAGCACATCACGGACAGCCGGGTACAGCTTACCGGCAGGCAGTACAACAGCCTGTCCGGCACCCCGGAATTTATCAATACGACGGCGTTCTCCATCTTGCAGGCAGCACGCATGCGTATTTCCAAAACGGAATATATTTCCTGCCCTTCCTGCGGCAGAACACTTTTTGACCTGCAGGAAACCACTGCCAGGATCAGGTCCAGGACACACCACCTAAAGGGCGTCAAAATAGCCGTCATGGGCTGTATCGTGAACGGACCGGGAGAAATGGCCGATGCGGACTTCGGCTATGTGGGCAGCGGCGTGGGCAAGATCACCCTCTATAAGGGCAAGGATGTGGTCCGGCGGAACATTGACAGCGAAGTAGCCGTAGATGCCCTTATAGAGCTGCTGAAAGACAACAACGCCTGGATAGAGCCCGGCCATTAATTTAAAGACAGTATGAAAATAGCAGTTATCAACGGACCCAATCTCAATCTGCTCGGCAGCAGGGAGCCTGAAATATACGGTCACCAGACCCTGGGAGACCTGTATGCGCAGTTGGACAGCTCCTTCCCGGATGTGGAGCTTTCATTTTTCCAGAGCAACCACGAAGGAGAGCTGATAGACTTTATACAGGACTGCCAACAGGAGGGCTTTGACGGCATCGTCATCAATCCCGGCGCCTACGCGCATACCTCGATAGCGCTGGCAGACGCTCTTCAAAGCATCCGGATACCCGCTATAGAAGTGCATATCAGCAATATTTACCGGCGGGAATCATTCCGCCATCACTCCTATACGGCGGCAGCCTGCCAGGGAACGATCTCCGGCCTTGGCCTCAGGGGCTACCACCTGGCGATACAATACTTCGTCAACTGATATTTTCCTGTCTAAAAAGCCTCTTGTATCATCCCGTTGAGCTTCCCGTCTCTTATTGAGCTTGTAGTGTCACATTAAACCGGGATTGTCACATGAAGCCTGTCGAAAGGTGGATGTATAATGGTTGTAGTGGGCTTCGATGGGGCTCAGCCTGACAGTTGAGAGATTTTGTCACAGGCAGCCCGTAATGTCACATTGAACCTGGATTGTCACATTGAGCTTGTCGAAAGGTGGATGTATAATAGTTGTAGTGGGCTTCGACGGTGCTCAGCCTGACAGTTGAGAGATTTTGTCACAGGCAGCCCGTAATGTCACATTAAACCGGGATTGTCGCATTAAGCCTGTCGAAATATGGATGTATAATAGTTGTAGTGGGCTTCGATGGGGCTCAGCCTGACAGTTGAGAGATTTGTCACAGGTAGCCCGTAATGTCACATTGAACCAGGGTTGTCGCATTGAGCCTGTCGAAATGTGGATGTATAATGGTTGTAGTGGGCTTCGACGGGGCTCAGCCTGACAGTTAAGACATTTGTCACCTGGAACCCGTAATGCCACATTGAACCTGGATTGTCACATGGAGCTTGTCGAAATGTGGATGTATAATGGTTGTAGTGGGCTTCAATGGGGATCAGCCTGACAGTTGAGATATTTTGTCACAGGCAGCCCGTAATGTCACATTAAACCGGTATTGTCGCATTGAGCCTGTCGAAATGTGGATGTATAATGGTTGTAGTGGCGCTTCGACGGGGATCAGCCTGACAGTTGAGACATTTGTCACAGGAAGCCCGTAATGTCACATTGAACCAGGATTGTCACATGGAGCCTGTCGAAATGTAACAGGCATAAATAAATCAACCACCCTGTCCATATTCCGACTGAGCGCAATATGACAGGGTGGTTTGCTTTTATATAATCTCTTTACAGGGTGCTTATCCTTTCGGCGGATTCTTATAATTCGCGATAAGGTCCACGATAACCTTACGCTGCAGGACCATAGGATCCAGCTCGGTCAGTATCTTTATTTTCCTGGGATGCTTGTGCAGCAGGTTGCCCAGCCTGACAATCGCCTCATTCACCTTGCCCAGCTTCAGCAAAGCCGCCACCGCATAATATTCAAATTCCTCCTTCTCCTCATCCAGGTCCAGGACCAGCAGGGAATTCTCATACATGGATTCATACAGCTCCATCTTATAGAGCGCCTTCAGGAAGTTGCTCCATACGGTCTTGCTCTGCGGCTTGAGCTTTACGGCCTGCATAAAGCTGTTGATCACCTCTTCATCCGGCTTTTCCAGCTCTAGCTGGCAGTTGCCCAGCGCCACGTAATACATGGCATTTTCCTTATTCAGGTGCGTAGCCACCGCGTAAGAGTTCAGGGCCTTCAGCCATTCCGATTCCTTGGCGTAGGTCTCCCCTATCTTAAAATAGAGCTTATCATCAGCGGGATTCAGTTGTATAGCCTTACGGTAGTAGTACCGGGCCTTCTCAAATTCCTTCTGCTTTTCAAAGCACAGCCCCATGGCCTCATAAATGATGTCTTCCGGCTTTCCCAGCTCCAGGTTGCGCTGCAGGGCCTCTATGGCTTTCTCATACCATTTGAGACGCATGGAGGCATCCGCCATATTCCGGTAAGCGAACTCAAAGGAATCATCGATCGCCACGCAATAATCATAGGCGTCAATGGCCTTCTCGTACTCTTTAAGTCCCTGGTAAGCCACACCCAGGTTGAACCAGGCCAGCACATTATAGGGATCCTCTTCCAGTATTTCGTTGAACAGCTTTATGGTATGTTCCTGGAAGCCTGCATAGTCGGACCAGAAAGAGATCTTGTTGAGCGCCTCTTCATTTCTTTTATCCAGGTACAGCACATATTCCAGCGTTTCATATATCTTATTATGATCGTCCAGCTCATCATACACATCCGTGAGCTCAAGAAGTATATCTATTTTTTCCTTTCCTTCAAAATCTTCCAGCCTGCCCTGCAGGTATTTGGCGGCTTCCTGGGGCTTTTCCTGGGCCATCAGTATCTCGGACTTCAGCATCACGATATCCAGGTTGGTCGGGTCCAGTATCTCTATTTCATCCAGGATGGCCGTAGCCTGGCGCAGCTTACGGCTATGGAACAGCAATTCTGCCTTAAAGAATTTAATGCTTACGGAATTAGGATAATACTCCAGTGCCAGGTCACAGGCGGTACCTGCCTCCGACTCCAGGTTTTCCTGGAAGAAATGTTCAATAACCAGCTCAAACTCTTCCTCATCAAGATAAGGGGTCCCGATTCCATTCCTGAGCGTTTCGTACTTCCTGAGGAGGGATTCCAGGTGATCTCCCGTTCCTTCGTCATCCCATTCATCGTCGTTAAACATAGCTTTTCCTCCTTTTTATTTCGTCTCAGAATAATCTTCTTCAAAGTTAAGTTAAAGAATTTATTTTAAAAATTCAACAACAACATATGGATAACATCAAAAAAAAAGTATGTGAAATAAAAGTGGTAAATTGCACACTTACCAAATATTAATAAATTTATGGCTAAATCAAAACGTTTTGAAATAAAAGTTACATCAGAAACCAATAGATTAAGACGTTTGCTTGTCCACAGCCCGGACAGCGGGTTGGGCAAAGTGGTGCCATCCAAAGCGCAGGACTGGCTGTTTGAAGACATTGTACACCTGGACACCATCCGGAGAAAGGAGTATGATTACTACACCAAGCTGCTGCTTTATTTTTTAGATCCCTCCAAGATAAAGGGCAAGCTGAGCGAAATAGACGCGGAAAGCAGCAAGAGGGCTTTCTATAAGCCCGACAACAAGGACTTCCACGCATCCGAATACGTAGTGGAATTGCAATGGCTGCTGGCAGAGATATTTAAGGACAATAATATCCGCAGCCAGATGGTCGCTGCCGTATGCGCGCTGGAAAACTGTACTTTTGAAACACAGGAAAAGATGATGGGCTTTACCCCGCAGCAGCTTTCAAAAGTAGTGATCAGCGGTACGCACAACGAGAACGAAATGCTGTTCCCTCCTATTCCCAATTTCATTTTCACCCGCGATATAGGCATTACCATCAATGACTTCATCCTGCTGAACAAGCCCGCCAGGCAGGCCCGTAAAAGAGAAGCGCTCATTGTAAAGTATATATTGTTCAATCATCCTTATTTCAAATCCTATAAGGAAAAGATCATAGAGCTGGAAGATACCAAGCATCACTTCCTGCTGCCCAAGGAAGCGCAGGACCATAAGGTCACGCTGGAAGGCGGCGATGTCATGACCGTAGCGCCCAACCACGTGATCATAGGCGTCAGCGAGCGGACCTCCTGGGACGCGGCCTATCATGCCACCAAAGTGCTTTTCGACAGGAACGTGGTAGATAAGGTGACCATCGTAAAGATCCCCAGGAAAAGGGATTATATGCATATCGATACCGTTTTCACCCAGGTCAGGAAAAATGTCTGGGTATTGCTCGGCATCTTCTCCCATGCCTATGCCAAAAAGCTGGAGCTCGACCCTATTGAGAAAGCGCTGGACCTCACGCATAAAAAGGACGTGGATAAGGTAAAGATCATCCAGTTCCAGAAAGGGAAGCTGGACAAGCCCAAGCAATTCAGGTCCATTGAAAGCCTGCTGGAGAATATTTCTGTCAAAGACCTGGGCTGCAAGCCCGCAGATGTCAGGATCATTTTCTCGGGCAATAATGTATTCCCGTATGACGCAAGGGAACAGTGGACGGACAGTTGTAATCTCCTGGCCATTAAGGAAGGCGTGGTGTTGGGCTATGACCGTAATGACAAGACCCTTGATGCTTTCCACGAGGCCGGGTTCAAGTCTGTAAAGGTAGAAGACCTGATAGCCGATTTTGAAAGCGGCAAAGTCAACCCGGATGATATGGAAGATACCATTATCCTGATGCCGTCTTCAGAGCTGAGCAGGGCAAGAGGCGGCTTCCACTGTATGAGCATGCCGCTGTGGAGAGATGAGGCATAAACCTTTCCGGGATCATATTCTCAAAATATTCTAACGATATAACATCAACCATTCATGAAACCATATCCTTTTGCAGTGATGATGATACGGCCGGCCAGGTTTGTTTACAACGACCAGACCGCGGTCAACAACGCTTTTCAGAAAGCCGCTGCTGACCAGGAAGCCGTACAGAGGAAAGCGCTGGAGGAGTTTGACGCCTTTGTGGCCTTATTAGAGGCCCATGATATAGAAGTTCTGGTAGTACAGGATACGCCCGAGCCGCATACCCCTGACAGCATTTTCCCCAACAACTGGATTTCCACACATAAGGATAACACCCTCATTTATTATCCTATGTATGCGCAAAACAGGAGAAGCGAACGGAAGCAGCATGTGATAGACGCCATTAAGGCACGATACGAGGTAAGCGCTGAAAGGTCCTATACTGCGGCAGAAGCGGAGGACCGTTTCCTGGAAGGTACGGGCAGCATGGTGCTGGACCGCAAAAAACGCATCTCGTATGCCTGCCTGTCACCGCGCACCGATAAGGACCTGTTCGTAAAATGGTGCGAAGATAACCAATACCAGCCGGTGTTCTTCAACGCCTACGATGCTAACGGTCAGCTCATTTATCATACCAATGTGATGATGTGCATAGGAGACAATTATGCCGTTATCTGCCTGGACAGCATCCGGGACGAGGCGGAACGCAGCCATGTGGCAGCTACCTTAAAGAGCAGCAATAAAACCATCGTGGATATTACGCTGGACCAGATGAATCACTTTGCCGGTAATATGCTGCAGGTAAAGAACCGGGAAGGCATGCGCTACCTGGTGATGTCTGATGCAGCCTATAAAAGCCTGACGCCCGCCCAGGTACAGGTGCTCAGCGCTTTCAACCCCATACTGCATCCCGTGCTGGACACCATCGAGACCAACGGGGGAGGCAGCGCCAGGTGTATGCTGGCAGAAATTGTTTTAGAGAAAAAAAAGTAATTCATGGAAGATATTAATCCCATATTCCTGGAATTCATCAACAGTGATGAGCCAGTGCTGGTACAGTTCCACGCCGAATGGTGCGTACCCTGCAAGATGCTGGCGCCCGTAGTAGATGCTGTTGCCGCGCAGTTTGAAGCGCAGTTGAAGGTGCTTAAGGTAGACATCGACCGCAACAGGCCGATCACGGAACATCTGGACATACGTTCCGTGCCCACGATGATGATATTCAGGAAAGGAGAGATCTTATGGTATCATAACGGCGGCATTACGCCGGTAGAGCTTGCCAGGACCGTTAAGTCCTTCTTTTAATTGTAATAATAAATACCGGAAAGATATAAGCCCGGCAATCTTCTTGAGCAAAGAGATTGCCGGGCTGCTTCATATATACGCATCCGTCAGATTACGGCAGAAGTGATGGTCCAACCGCAGGGATCAGGAGGCAGTACAATATTCTTTTATCTGTTTACGAACATGTAATAATTACCGGGCGCTGTAGCGGTATCAAAAAATTCCCTTATCACCAGGGTATCTGCCGCCAGGGATATTATGGTATATCTTGAAATATATACCGCGCTCTGGGCATCATAGGCCACTTTCAGGGTATCGCCTTCGGCGCTTACAAAATATTTACCCGTACTTTCACTTATCAGCTCATCAGTGCTGTTTTTCATGATGCGCCTGAAATTGCTGTTCCCGTCAAAAATATATTCCATTTTTCCCCCGTTAAGCAAAGGAGCGGCCGCAGCCCACTGTATACCATTATCACTGGTGCTGTAAGCGACATTATCCCAATATCCGCCGACCAGGTCGGCCCTTACCTTCTGACCTTTAGGCTCATTATTCTTGGAACAGGAGATCATCAATGCAGCAGCAGCAATAATTGACAGACAATATTTCATAGTATTAATATATAAGTAAAGCAATTTTTATGAAAACAAATGTAATAGATATTCTCTGAATTTTATAAAAAAATTGTAAAAAGCTTTGCATTTTCCCTGTAAACGTAGCAGGATTAAGGTAGTAGCATGATCCGGCAAGGTCCGGGTTACCGGTGAAGAACACCAGCAACGGGGCGAAATTAAACAAACATATTACGCCCACCCTTTCACAAGAAGCACACCAGCATTAGGTAGCGATCTTGAATTTCAGACCCTGCTTCAGTAAAAACTCTACCAGCTCGTCATTCACATCCACTCCCCCGGCAGATGCCTTTAAGGTCACCCTCTCCTCGCCGTCATCTATCAGGAAATAAAGATCTGTTGAGCCGGCATTGGCCAGGACATTATCTTTTATAAAGGCCACGTTGTTCTCATTCACTTCCTTGATAGGCAGGGCTATCGTCAGCTTCTTGGTGTATTTGGCCTTAACATCCGACAGCAGGCACATACTGTTGACCCTGAACTCCATCTGCCCGGGCCTGAACTTATGCTCTCCGTAGGTACCCGTGATCATCAGCTTCTGACCGTCTTCCAGGTAGTTCTGGTATTGCACATAGTCATTCTTAAAGAACGCCATTTCGTACTTGCCGCTGTAATCATTGAGCGTCATTTTACCCCATTTATCGCCTTTCTGCGTCAGCAGGTGCCGGCTGTCCGACACGAAGCCCGCTATACGGATGAGCCTGTTCTGCACCTGCTCCATATCCCCGATAGGCACAATATCAAAATAGTTCATTTCTATCTTATAGGTATCGAGCGGATGCCCGCTGAGATAGATACCAATGACCTCCTTCTCTTTCTCCAGCTTTTCATGAAGCGGCCAGGGCTCGCATTTGGGAATAGCCGGCGGCTTGATCTCCGGCATTTCCACATCCCCGAACAGGCTGTTGACAGAAGTAGCCTCCGCACTGGCAACCTGGGAGCCGAATTTCACAATGCGTTCCAGTCCGCTCACCCTGTCGGGCGTATTATCGAAAAAGTACTGGGCCCTGTGCAGGTCCGTAAAGCAGTCGAAGCCGCCGCCGTACACCAGGTTTTCCAATGTCCTCTTGTTGACCGTACGCTGGTTGACCCTTATGATAAAATCAAAAATGTCCTTGAATGTTCCGTTCCGTTCCCTTTCCTCCAGGATATCCTCTACCGCGGCCTCACCCACACCCTTAATGGCTCCCAACCCGAAGCGGATAATGCCCTGGCTGTTCACGGCAAAGCCTTTCAGCGATTCGTTGATATCCGGCCCCAATACGGTAAGCCCCATCCTTTTACACTCCTCCATAAAGAAGGTGATCTTTTCAATGGAGTTGGCATTGTTCATGACCGCGGCCATATATTCCGAAGGGTAATGCGCTTTCAGGTAAGCTGTCTGGAAGGCCACAAAGGCATAGCAGGTGGAGTGCGATTTATTGAATGCGTATTGCGCAAAGGCTTCCCAGTCCGTCCATACCTTATCCAGCGTCTTCTCCGGGTGCCCTTTGGCTACGGCGCCTTCGATGAATTTGCCCTTCATCTTATCCAGCGTCTTCCGGTCCTTTTTACCCATCGCCTTCCGCAATACATCCGCATCGCCTTTGGAAAAGCCGGCCAGCTTCTGCGACAGGAGCATCACCTGCTCCTGGTACACGGTAATACCATAGGTATCCGCAAGGTATTCTTCCATTTCCGGGAGGTCGTAGGATATGGATTCCTCTCCATGCTTACGCTTAATGAAGTTAGGGATGTACTGCAGCGGGCCGGGCCGGTACAGCGCATTCATCGCGATAAGATCGGCAAATTTATCCGGCTTCAGATCACGCAGGTGCTTCTGCATACCCGGGCTCTCAAACTGGAAGGTCGCGTTGGTATCGCCCCGTTGGTAAAGCTCGTAGGTTTTAGGATCGTCCAGTGGTATATCGTCGGGATTAATGGTGATCCCGTAGTTCTTTTTAATAAGCTCCACCGCATCCTTGATGATGGATAAGGTCTTCAGTCCCAGAAAGTCCATCTTGATAACGCCCGCATTTTCGATCACCTTACCTTCAAATTGCGTGATCAGGAGGTTGACATCCTTGGCCGTGAATACCGGCACGATCTCGGAAAGGTCTTTTGGAGCGATAATGATACCTGCCGCGTGGATACCGGTATTCCTGACGGAGCCTTCCAGCTTCTCGGCTTCCAGCAGCACCTTGCCTGCCAGGGTCTGGGGCTGTGCCAGTATCTCCCTCAGGCGGGCCACATTCTGAAGGTCCTCGTCCCTGAGGTCTTCCTTATCCTTTAAGGATTTCTCATCAGCCGTGGAGGATTCTACCGGGGCCCGTAAGACCCTTTTAAGCGAAATGCCCGGCTTATCCGGCACCAGCTTGGCCAGGGCATTGGACTCCGACAGCGGCAGGTCCAGCACGCGCGCCACGTCCTTGATAGACATTTTGGCCGCCATGGTACCATAGGTCACAATATGCGCCACCTGGCTTTTACCATATTTATCCACCACGTAGTCTATTACCTTCTGCCTGCCCGCATCGTCAAAATCGGTATCAATATCCGGCATGGACTTCCTGTCCGGGTTGAGAAAACGCTCAAAAAGCAGGTTATATTTAATGGGGTCTATATTCGTAATACCGATGCAGTAAGCCACCGCGCTGCCGGCAGCGGAACCGCGTCCCGGCCCGACATATACGCCCAGCTCCCGCCCCGCCCTGATGAAATCGGACACAATAAGGAAGTAACCCGCGAATCCCATGGTACGGATCGTGAACAGCTCGAACTTCAGCCGTTCCTCTATCTCCGGCGAGATCTCCATATAGCGTTCCCGCGCGCCGGTCCAGGTAATATGCTCCAGGTAGGCGTCCTGGTCATCATGGAATTCCGGCGGCACTTTAAAGTGCGGCAGCAGTATCTCCCGTTCCAGCTTCAGCGTGTCTATCTTATCCACGACCATCTGTGTGTTTTCAATAGCCTGCGGAAGGTCGGTGAACAGGCTGCTCATCTCCCCGGTGGTCTTAAAGTAGAACTGGTCGTTGAAAAAAGCAAAGCGCGTATCTCTCTGCCTGACGTCATCGTCATCGGCAAATTCCTTGTTGGTAGGTGTACTCTGCTTCTCTCCCGTATTGATACATAACAGGATATCGTGAGCATTCCAGTCTTCCTGGTCCACGTAATGCGAATCGTTGGATGCAATGACGGGCACATTGTACTTTTGCGCGAACTTGAGCAGCATATTGTTCACTGTCACCTGCTGCGGCATATCGTGGCGCTGCAGCTCCACGTAATAATCTTCCCCGAACAGGTCCAGCCACCATTTGAACTCTTTTTCCGCCGCTTCCTCTCCTTTGTACAGGATAGCTTTGGGCACCATGGCACCGATGCAGCAGGTAGTCGCGATGAGCCCTTCGTGGTGCTTCAGGATCAGCTCCTTATCTATCCTCGGATATTTACCGTACAGGCCTTCGATATAGCCCAGGGAACAGAGCTTGATAAGGTTCTGGTAGCCGGTCTCATTCTTGGCCAGGAAAAGCTGGTGATACCTGATATCCTTTCCTTCTCCTTTGGTGAAGGACCGCTTATGCCTGTCTTCCACTACATAAAATTCGCATCCTACGATGGGCTTTACCACCGGCACCCTTATTTCTTTACCTTCCTCTGTCGTACCTGTTACCCTGGTATTCTGCCAGGCTTTGGCAACAAAGTCGAATACCCCGAACATATTACCATGGTCAGTAATAGCTACGGCCGGCATCCCGTCCTTTTCAGCCTTCCTGAACAAACGCGCTGTAGAAGAAGCCCCGTCGAGCAATGAGAATTGTGTATGGTTGTGTAAATGAGAAAACTGCATGTCAATAAACCTCCCTTTAAGTTCCTGTAGTAATAGGTAGCAGGTACAAATTTACTTTAAAAGTGCGGGAAAAATCCTTAGTCACAGGTAAAGGCAGCCACATGTGGAAAACTATCCGCGGGAGCAGGCAGATCGTCCCCGGAAAGGCCGGGAAGCATAGCGGTCAGGATTGTTTTCGGAGTATGTCCACAGCTTTTTTATAATAGATGACCGCCGCGGTGTCCAGTCCCATCCGGGAATGGAAGGCGTACAGTCCCTCCAGGTGCTCCAGGGGATGCGCATTCCTGTGATAGCACAGCTTGGCCAGGCATTGCCAGCACAGCCACACGGGCTGGCCGTCGCTTTCCTGCAGCGAATTGCTGCCATTGACATTACAGCGGTACCGTATACAGTGGTGCATACCCAGCATATGAGCCGTTTCGTGGGACGCTACTTTCATGGTACGCAAAAGGGTATGCTTAAAGTCTTCTGCAGAGGCATTGTAGTCTCCCAGCCTCGCCACGCTCCATACACCCACACCTGCCGAGAGGCTGGCCTGCCCGAAAACATAATTCCAGGCCGCATCCGGGTACAGGTCCCGGGCAGTGAATGCTATCAGTGCAAAGGCATCTGCGGGCTTCAAGCCGGGCAGCAGGCTGTCGAGGACATATTTACTGTTAATCTGCCGGTAGCCCTGGTGCTGCCTTTGCTGCTGTACGGGTATGGCTGCAAAAGGAACGGATGCTATGGTATCTACCGGCATCAGGAAATACAGGGAGAGATAGGAGCTGACAATGTCCAGCATCCGCCGGCCGGCAGTATCAAAATCACCGATCTTCACTATGTATAAGGTGCGACGGACCGTATCGGTCCTGAGAAAGCCGGAACGCATATAGCGCTCAATGGACTGCCCCGTTTCCCCGGGGTGCTCATACAGCCAGTCGCCGGGAGCAGGCGCCGACTTATGCCCGGAGAGCGGTGCCAGGGCATAGCAGGCGGCCAGCGGATCCGCTTCTTTTTTATGTCCGTTCTGCTGCTTACATGCGCTGACCGACAAACATAGCAGCAATAAAGTTATAATACTACGCATATATCTTTAGCAAGACGCTCCGGGAAGCAGATTCCATAAAAATATTCAGGGTTTCTGATATCAGGTATCACCCGCCGCCGGGTATTGCATCAGGCTCTCCTGCAGGCTTTTCACCACAGCTTTCTGCAGGGAGCGGGGCCTGAGCACCTTGACGTGCCTGCCATAAGAGAGCAGCTCCGTCACCAGCTCGTCCGAAATTTTCAGCTGCAGCCGCACATGGCAGGACTGCGCATCCTCTTTTACGATCTCCTGGCTGGGATGGAGCGGCAGCGTCCTGATATAGTTGGACATATAAGGGCTTACTTCCAGCTCTACCTGCTCCGTTTCCTGCCGCCCGTCAATATAAATACCAAAGACATCTTTATACAGCCCGCCGATATCCAGGCTCTTATCCCACTGGAAACGTTCAGATGTCTTACGCACCTCCACGATCCTGTCCAGCGCATAGATACGCAGCTTATCATTGGTTTTGGCAACGATATACCACCTGTTACGGTATTCTTTCAGCCCGTAGGGAGCGATCTTTATATCGTCAGGCGTCTCCGCCCCGAATTTGCAATAGGTGATCCGCAGGTACACCTTTCTTTTGACCGCAGCGATCACATCATCAAAGTAGTGGGTATTCAGCGGCTGCCGCTGCTCGAAATAGACAATATCCTTGAGGTCCTCCGCTATCTGGAGGGCATTCATCATCTCGTACACCTCGAACAGGCGGCCGCTGTTGTCTGAATAGAAGGAATCCTTTACGATATGATAGCCCCTGTTCTTTTTGCAGAATACGATCTCTATGCCCCAAACATCATAGATCTCCTTAATATCCCGCTGGAAGGTCCGCTTGGAAAATCCCGGATCTTCCTCCCCGAACTCACTGGCATATTCAAATTCCTTACGGATATAGGCGCTGATTTCATCAAACGTACAGTAAGGTTTGGTGTTCAGCCTTTTGATGATGGACTTTGTACGCTGAAAATAGGATCGTTTGGACATTTCGGATATTTTAGAGCAGCACCGTCAACGGCATACCTGCTTAAAGTTCATACAAAGGTGGACAATCTCCGGCAGCATATGGTCTTTTTTACCGTTGTACAGGATCTTCACGGCCGCTGCTGTCTCATCGAAGATAACGAAAATATCCTTTTCCAGCATATAGCAGACCACATATTCCTGCTTTCCGCTGCTGCCTTTATGAATATCCAGCACCAGGTAATCCCGGATGATGTGCTGGAAATGCTGCTTAAAATACAGGCAGGCCAGCCCCGCATCCACTTCGCCGATCCTGTAGCAGCAGGGCAGCCGATTCGTATAACTGCTGTAAAAAGCCTCTCCTGACCTGCTGTGCCCGTCACGGCTGTGCCAATAGGCGCCTGAAAATCTTACTGCATCCATATTATCATAATTTATACATTACAAATATGCTGCTACATAACGCCAGAATATGACGTTCAAAAATTCTTCATTGCAATACGTCAAGAATGTATAATATTACACCCTGAAAAGCCGTACGTTTATGAGAACTATCCATGGATTTTTGAGACTGGTCAGATGGAAGAACCTGGCGATCATACTGGTAGCTCAGGTATTGATATGGTATTGCGTCCTGCTCCCCCTGGAGACCGGGTACGGGCTGGATATTTTCCTGGACAGCCTGCATTTCGGCATATTCTGCCTGTCCACCACCCTTATCGCGGCGGCCGGCTATATTATCAACGATTATTTTGATATCAGGATCGACCTGCGTAACCGGCCGGAAAAGGTCATTATAGGCAGGATCATCAAACAGCGATGGGCTATTTTCTGGCACAGCCTGTTCAACCTGGCGGCTCTGCTGATGGCCGCATACCTCGTCTTCCGGATAGGCCACTGGTGGCTGCTGCTCATCCCTGTCGGCACTACCCTGCTGCTGTGGGTCTATTCCACCCATTTAAAAAGGATGTTCATTTCAGGAAATGTAACGGTAGCAGTGCTCACTGCCCTAAGCCTGTATATCATCACTTATGAGCCTTCCCTCTACCCCTACTTTAACTTCAGCACCCTGATCAATATCAACGGTCACAGCACCCTGAACCCGTTCCTGGTGGTTACCATCTACGCTTTTTTCGCCTTTATGCTCACCTGGATCAGGGAGATCGTCAAGGATATGGAAGATTTCAAGGGAGACGCGGAGGAAGGGTGCATCACGATGCCCATTAAGATAGGGCTGCGGCGTACCACCCTGTTCACTATCGTGCTGGCAGCGCTGACCTGTATTCCCATCGTGGCGGCCGCCTGCAAATTATGGATGCACGGCTGGAAGGTCCTGGCCGGATATATATCCGTTTTCCTGTTCCTGCCCCTGGTATATTTCATCGCCAGGATCAATGCAAGGCACACTACCGCCCATTACGAGGCGATGAGCAAGTGGCTTAAATGGCTGATGCTGGCCGGGATCATGACCTTACCTTTATATTATTTCCTGCATTAGGCCTTTGCTGCCTGCTGCCCCAGAGCGCATAGAAGAGTATATATAAGTAGCATGGGATCATGATCCAGTAAGCCAGGATACGGCTCTCCATAGCTGCTGACAGCTTCCCGTACAGGGGAGGCAGCACCGCTCCGCCTACGATCATCATGACCAGCAGGGCGGCACCGTTTTCCGTATGCCTTCCTATCCTGTCAATGGCCAGCGGCCAGATAGCCGGCCAGATAGCGGCATTGGAGAATCCCAGCAGCGCGAAGCAGATAATGGGAAATTCTTTCGGGAATACGCCACCCACAGTGTACATGGCCAGCAGCACCAGCACAATGCTCAGCAGGCTGGACAGCACCAGGGCCTGCCGCTGGCTGATATACGCCGGGATCAGCGCTATACCCACAAGGTAGCCCACTATCAGCGCATATCCTGTATAGGTAGCAAAGTTTTTGGCCTCTTCCAGCGAATAGCCGGCCGCCTGCCCGAAGGTGGAAAAGGTATCATAGCACAATACTTCCGCTCCCACATAGAAAAATATGGCCAGGGCCCCCAGCACCAGGTGGCGTATGCCCAGCAGCGGCACCTTATCATAGGGAGAAGCCTCTGCCCGGCTTTCTTCATTTTCGGCCCGGATCTCAGGCATGATCCTGTAAATGACAACAGCCAGCAGCACCAGCACTGCGGCGATAATAATATAAGGTACGACGACCTTCCCGGCCAGTTGCTCCACTATAAGCTGACGGGCATTCCCGGAGGCCAGCTCGATGCTCGCTTTCACCGTATCGGCATCTTTCAGCGTAATGGCGCCCAATGTATAAACGGCGATGATCCCCGCTGCCTTATTACAGACGCCCATGATGCTCATCCGCCTGGCCGCGCTTTCTATCGGTCCCAGTATGGTCACATAGGGATTGGAGGCGGTCTGTAGCATGGCCAGCCCCGTTCCTATAATGAACAGGCCTGCCAGGAATACAGGATAGCTCACCATCCGGGCAGCGGGAATAAACAGCGCAGCTCCCACTGCCATGATCAATAAGCCGCAGGCCATGCCTTTCCTGAACCCTATCACTTTCAGCAGCAGGGAAGACGGATAGCTGGTAAAAAAATAAGCGGCAAAAAAAGCGGTAGCCACATAGTACGATTGCGTATCATTTAACTGGCAGGCCAGTTTAAGGTAGGGAATAAGCTGTGTGTTCGACCAGGTGATGAACCCAAAGATAAAAAAGAGGCACCCGATCAAAAATATTCCTAAAAAGCTGTTCTTTTTTTGCATAAGTTTAAATATTCCCACAATAATAATTAAATAATAAGTAAAAAATATGCTCCTTTACAATATTATATGACGGTGTCAGTTTAAAAAAGGCGTTGTGAAGCATGACTATTATAACGAATAGGCTAAATTTGTGACGCTTTTTTGACAAAAAGGAAATTATTTATGTTGAAACGAATGGCCAGGACATTTATGTATATGTGCATATGCTTAGTATGCGCATTACCTGCTGTTGCACAACAGGTTTCCATTACCGCCCGGATCAGCCAGCCCAAAGCAGGACTTGATGAGGTGCTGGAACTGGTGTATGAAATAGAGAACCTGAAAGGAAATGCCGATTTCCAGGGCCCCAACCTGAATAACTTTTCAGTTTTAAGCGGGCCGTCACAGGGCTCTTCCTATAAGATGATCGATTTTAACGGTCAGATCGTACAAAGGCAGATATTATTTACCTCTTACCTGATCCGGCCCAGGAAAACGGGCACTTTCACCATCGGGGCGGCACACCTGGTGATAAACGGCAAGAAATATGCTTCCAATTCGGTCACGGTAGAGGTGGTTAAAAATGCACGGTCCTCACCCGGACATCCTTTGGACGCTTTTTCCCAACGCGGCGGAACAGCCCCACGCAACCGCCGGGATATACAGGAACCGCCCTCCCTGTCTGAGGCCGACATCAAAAAAAACATATTCATCAAAGTAGCCATAGATAAAACCCGGCCTTACCTGGGAGAGCAGGTTACCGCCAGCTATAAGCTGTATACCCGGCTTCCTATGACCATGAGCATCACCCAGTTGCCGGCCTTAAACGGCTTCTGGAGTGAAGATTATGAGCTGCCACGGGTGCCCAAGCCTGTAGAAGAGGTGGTCAATGGCGTGCCCTACCAGGTGTTCACCCTGAAGAAATCCGCTCTTTTCCCGCAGCAGACAGGCAAGCTGACACTGGATATCGTGCAGGCCGAGGGTACGGTCAGAGTCATGGAAAAGGTAAAGGGCTGGAACCCGTTCGCAGATAATCCCTTTTTCTCTTTCAATATGAACGATCCCTTCTTTGAAAGCGACTTCTTCACCGGCATCAATTTCAGGGACATCCCCCTTCAATTATCCAGCACACCGGTGGATATCCAGGTCAAGCCGCTGCCGGGACAGCCACCTGCGACATTTACCGGCGGCGTGGGCGCTTTTACGATTTCGGATGAGCTGGCGGAGCAGCATTTTACCACGGACGATGTAATTACCTATAAGATAAAGATATCAGGACAGGGCAATACCAAGCTGATCGGCGTGCCGGCAATACGCTGGGATGAACGCCTGGGCGCCACAGAGCCTTACAGCACCGATTCCGTATTGTCCCGTAATCCGGATATCGAAAGCCAGAAGACCATCACCTATTATTTCAACCCCTCTGAGGCCGGCACCTATAAGCTGCCCGCGGTAGTATTAAGCTATTTCAACCCCGCTACGCAGCAGTATGAAACCATTCAGACCACAGAACGCACCATTACCATAACGCAGGGCAACAAGGCTGCCGGAACGGATACCGGAAGTCCCGCCGATGACCCCACCGGCTTCAGCTACTGGTACCTGGCCATACCTGCAGTGATTGCGGCGGCAATATTGGCAGTCGTATTCAGGCGCGGCAAACATCCCGGCACATCATCACACACCGCTGACCCGGCGCCGTCGCTCCCTGCAATGGCCATAGCCGGCCAACGCCTGCGCAGCGCACAGGAAAAGATCGGAGAAAGCAACAAGGAGTTCTATGAAGAGCTCAATAAAGCCTTATGGCTGTATATCAGCCATAAATATGATATCAATTTAGGCGGACTGGTCAAAACGGAGGCTATGCAGCAATTATCCTCGCGGGGAGTAGCTCAAAATATCATTACAGATATACAATATTTAACCCAAAAGTGCGAACTTGCACTTTATACCCCGATAAATGATATAGAAGAACGGGAAAGCTTGCTCGCCAGGACACAAGCGGTCATTGTGGCACTGGAAAAGAGCGTTTAATTTCAAGCAGCCTATATGATAAGATTTGCCACTGGTTTAGAATACATATTTTTTTATTACAATGTCCTTTTACTCATTACAGTAATATTTTGCTTCGTGCTTATTACCAAAAAAGACGTCAGCAATTTTAACCCCAAGGTAAGCTCTTTCATAGGCTTTATATTGTTTGTACTGCTCGTGTTCTACATGGGCTTCCGGCCCAACAGCTATGTGTTCGGGGATATGCCGACCTACGCGCACAGCTTCGAGCTGGCGAAGAGCGGGTGGAACAACAAGCTTTCCGGGAGAGATGTTCTGTTCGACTCTCTCATTACTTTCTGCGCACAGACCACCACGGTGGAGGGCTTCTTTTTTATCGTCACCCTTATTTATCTGGTCCCCTGCCTGCTGGTAAGCCGTAAATTCTTTAAGCAATACTGGTTCCTGGGCTTTTTAATGCTGTGGACCTCCCTGTCGTTCTGGTCATACGGTACCAACGGTCTCCGGAACGGTATGGCCACCTCTATCTTTATGCTGGCTTTCGTATTTGACAGCAAGCTGATCCGGATAGCGCTGATGCTGGCCGCGGTCAATATGCACAAGTCGCTGATGCTGCCTACCGCCGCTTATATCCTGACCCTGGTCTTTTCCAATACCACCCTGCTGATAAGATTATGGCTGCTCTGCATTCCGCTGTCCTTTGTCGCCGGCGGTATCTTTGAATCCATATTCAGCAGCATCGGCTTCGGGGACATCGATCAGCGGATGAGCGTATATACCAACAGCGCCGCCATCATGGAGTATAATACAGGCTTCCGGATCGACTTTTTATTGTACAGCGGTACGGCCATATTCGCCGGCTGGTATTATACGGAGAAGCTGAACTATACCGATAAGCTGTATAAGACCCTTTTCAATATCTATATCATTACCAACGCCTTCTGGGTGCTGGTGATCCGGGCGCCCTTTTCCAACAGGTTCGCTTACCTGTCATGGTTCCTGATGGGCTTTGTCATTGTCTTTCCTCTGCTGAAGCACAAGCTTATCAAAAACCAGCTGGCCAAGATAGGTATGATCATCCTGGCCAACTATGCTTTTACTTACACATTACTGGTCATATTAGGAAAGGGAGTTTAGCATGCCGCATCATAAAAAGAAAATACTCAGGATCGCGACCGTAGCCATGTCGCTGGACCTTCTGCTGAAAGGGCAACTGGCCTACCTGGACCGTTTTTTCGAGGTCAGGGCGGTTTCAGGGGAAGATGCGCATCTCCGGATAGTCCGGGAAAGGGAGGGCGTGGTCAGCATTGATGTCGCCATGTCCCGTTCCATACATCCGCTGAAGGATTTGAAAGCGCTGATCAGGCTGTACCGTGTATTCAGGAAGGAACGCCCGGCGCTGATACATTCCATCACACCCAAGGCCGGGCTGCTGAGTATGGTGGCCGGGAAGCTGGCCGGTGTGCCCGTCCGCATCCATACATTCACAGGACTTATTTTCCCTTATAAATCCGGCTTCCTGCAAAGGCTCCTGATAGTAATGGACAAGATACTCTGCCGCTGCGCCACACACATCTTCCCGGAAGGAGAAGGGGTCAGGAAAGACCTGCAGCAGTACGGGATCACTAAAAAGCCGCTGAAGATCATCGCTAACGGTAATGTGAACGGCATTGACCTGTCCTATTATGACCCGGCCCTTTCTACGAATAGCGCAGCGGAGCTGCCTGATACATCACAGCATTTCGTATTTACTTTTGTAGGAAGACTGGTAGGCGATAAGGGGATCAATGAGCTGGTCAGCGCATTCCATCTCCTGAACCGGGAATACAGCAATATCAGGCTGGTGCTCGTAGGACCTTATGAGCATGAGCTGGACCCGCTGCAACCCGATACCCTGGAAACCATACGGAACAACCCTCATATTATCACGCCGGGATTTGTCCGCGATATACGGCCTTATCTTAAAAGGTCCCAGTGCTTTGTTTTCCCCAGCTACCGGGAAGGCTTCCCGAACGTGGTATTGCAGGCCGGGGCTATGAACCTGCCCTGCATCGTGACGGATATCCCCGGTTCCAACGAAATTATCACTGAGGGATTTAACGGGCTTATCTGCCCTAAAAAAGATACGACCAGGCTGTACGAAAAAATGAAAGTCATGCTGACCGACGATTCTCTCCGGGAATCCTTAACTTTGAACGCACGTTCCCATATACAACAGTTATACAGGCAGGAATATGTCTGGGAATGCCTCAAAAATGAATACGAAAGCTTATTGAACAATGTATAAGCACTTTTTCAAAAGAGCCCTTGATCTCTCTGTAGCTTTAATAGGTTTTATTATAGCTTTCCCTTTATTTCTCCTGATCACTATCGGCCTGGCGTTTGCCAATAACGGGCGCCCGTTCTTCTTTCAGCGCAGACCCGGCAGGCACAACCGTATCTTCTCCATCATCAAGTTCAAGACTATGAATGATAAGAAAGATGCGTCCGGGAACCTGCTGCCTGATGCGGATCGCCTGACCCCTATCGGTGCCTTTGTCAGGAAAACATCACTGGACGAGATCCCGCAACTGCTCAATGTCATCAAAGGCGATATGAGCCTTATCGGTCCCAGGCCCCTGCTCGTACAGTACCTGGACCTTTACAGCCCGACCCAGCTCCGCAGGCACGAGGTCAGACCCGGGATCACAGGCTGGGCGCAGGTCAACGGCCGGAATGCCATCAGCTGGAGCAAAAAGTTCGAGCTGGATGTATGGTATGTGGACAATATAAGTTTCAGGACAGACTTTAAAATCTTACTTTTGACCATAAAAAAAGTCATCAGGTCTGAGGACATCAACCAGACAGGACAGGCCACAACAAAACCTTTCAATGGCAGCAATTAACGTAATAGGAGCAAGCGGCCACGCTAAAGTGGTTATCGAGATCGCGGAACAGCAGGCTGTTGACGTGCAGCATGTGTATGACAGTAATCCCGATATCGGAACGCTGGCAGGCTATAAGGTGCTGCCTCAGTCTGCCATAGCAGGTAATAATGATGCTCCTTTTATTATCGCCATCGGGAACAACGCCGTCCGGAAAAAGCTGGATGATTCCCTGCCCGTAACGTTTACCACCCTTATACATCCGCACACCAGCATCTCCCGGCGCGCCACAGCAGGGGCCGGAACGGTCATTATGGCCGGTGTTTCGGTTAATTCAGGCACCAGTATCGGGCGGCACTGCATCATTAATACCAATGCCTCGGTGGACCATGACTGCATCATTGAGGATTATGTCCATATATCCCCCAATACCGGCCTGGCAGGTAATGTCTTCGTAGGAGAAGGTACGCATGTCGGCATCGGCGCGCAGGTGATACAGGGCATCAGGATAGGCCGGTGGGCCACCGTGGGAGCCGGCACCGTGGTGATCAGGGACATCCCCGATTATGCGGTAGTGGTAGGCAACCCGGGAAGGATCATCAAATACAACAATCCCCCTAATTAAGATATAACATGAATTATCCTAAAATATGGCTTTCCTCTCCCCATATGGGAGGCCGGGAACTTAAATATATCCAGCAGGCCTTTGATACCAACTGGATCGCACCGCTGGGCCCTAATGTGGACGGCTTTGAACATGATATAACGGCCTACCTGCGGGAAGGTTATGCGGCTGCGCTCAGCAGCGGCACCGCGGCCATACACCTGGCGCTGATCCTGGCAGGGGTACAGCCCGGCGATGAGGTGATCTGCCAGTCCATGACCTTTTCCGCCTCCGCCAATCCCATCGCTTACCTGCAGGCCACTCCCGTATTCGTGGACAGCGAGCCCAATAGCTGGAATATGTGCCCCAACGCCCTGGAAACAGCGATAAAGGACAGGATAGCCAAAGGAAAGCAGCCCAAAGCCATCATCCCCGTGCACCTGTACGGCATGCCGGCTGATATGCAGGCCATCAACGAGGTAGCCGCCCGCTACGGGATACCCGTGATAGAAGATGCGGCGGAAGCGCTGGGTTCCGATATATCAGGTAAAAGGTGCGGTACCTGGGGGATGCTGGCAGCGCTGTCCTTCAACGGTAACAAGATCATCACCACTTCAGGAGGCGGCGCGCTGGTAGGCAGCGATGAAGCGCAGATACAAAAGTCCAGGTTCCTTGCCACCCAGGCCAGGGACCCGGCGCCTCACTACCAGCACTCGGAGATAGGGTACAATTACCGGATGTCCAATATAACAGCAGGTATAGGCCGCGGGCAGATGGAAGTGCTGGATGCCCGGGTGCAGCAACGCCGGCATAATTTTGAATGCTATAAGAACGCCCTGGGCGATATGGAAGCCGTCACTTTCCAGGAAGAGCCGGAAGGCTGCTTTTCAAACAGGTGGCTCACGGCCCTGCTGATAGACCCTTCCAAAGGAGGTCAGAAAAGCAGGGAGGATATCAGGATCGCGCTGGAAGCCTTCAATATAGAGACCCGCCCATTATGGAAGCCTATGCATCTGCAGCCTGTATTCGCAGGCGCACCGTATTACGGCGGACGCGTAGCCGAAGAGCTTTTCAATGATGGTCTCTGCCTGCCTTCAGGGTCCAACCTCACCGAGGAAGACCTGCATTTTGTCATTGATAAGATCAAAAACGCCTTACAATAATGCCTGCATTCAAATTCATAGTCTTTGAAGGGATAGACGGTTCGGGGAAAAGCACTCAAAGCCGCCTGCTGACGCAATGGTTCCGGGACCAGGGACTGCCACTGCATGAGACCTTTGAGCCTACCGGCAATTTTATCGGGAGCCGGATACGTGATATTCTCACCTGCAGGATCAAGAGCCACCCTATTACCGTGGCCAACCTGTTTGCCGCCGACAGGTATGATCACCTTACCAATGAAGCGTATGGCATATGCCGGCATCTCCGGGAGCAGCATGTGATCTGTGACAGGTACCTGCTGTCCTCCTATGCATACCAGGGACTTGATGCGCCGATGGAGTGGATCAGGAACATCAATAAGTATAACGAAGAGCTGCTCTGGCCGGACCTGACCTTTTACCTGCGTACTGATGAGGAGACGGCCCTGAAGCGCATCACGGAGAACAGGGAACAGACCGACCTGTTTGAAACAAGGGATAAGCTCCGGCAGATCGCCGCCAATTATGATACGGCCATCTCCCTTTTATCGCCGCAGCAAAGGGCCGGAGTGCATATCATTGACGCGGCCGCCCCGCCCGAAACCATAGCCGCAGCGATCAGGGACATTGTGGCCGCGCAGGTTTTATAGCTCCTCCTCCACCCTGTATTTATCAAAGGTCCTCCAGTATTTATCCTTATAGATCTCGGTGCTGATCTCATAGGTAGCCAGGTATTGCTGCTGGATATGATAGAATACCCTTGACAGCCAGTCAAAGTCCCTGGCAGCGAAGAATATCTCACGGGTGCCGTCCACGGTCTGGCGGCCGATATGGATGACGCCCTTTTCCAGGGGGAGATTATCGGTCAGCTCCTTTTCTATATCGTCCAGCAGCTGAGCTGCCGCCTCATCCGGGAATCCGTTGTTGAGCGTGCTGTCGAAAGGTAAGCTCACGATACCCACCCACGGATGGGAGGCCTTGGCATCCCACTGAAGCACTTCCGTATTAATGACGGCCAGCAGCATCTTATCCTCCGGCAAAGTAGCAGACAGTACCGTGTAATTCTCTTCCCCGGGCACCGGGGTGGTCTCGTTGTATTTCTCTACGAATTCCTTCTCCCTCCAGACAAGATAATCCTTGAGCTTATAGACCGGCACCAGGTCCTCACGGTCTTCCGGCATCGGCAATATCCGGATATTATCTATGTTCTTTACAAAATTGAGCTCCCCGAGATAGTTGTCCAGGAAAATAAAGATGCCCTGGTTAATGGTATTGATATCTTCCTCCTTATGATCGGCGTAGATCACTTCCAGGTCTATCAGGTCGGGATAGGCTTCATGCACTACCGGCCGGAAGAATATGGTATCCTTATTGAAATGATATTCGCCAATGGATATCTTCAGGTTATCCAGCTCCATAGCCTGCTTATGCCCCACAAAGCACCAATCTTCCAGCTGGGGAGCCCTTGCCAGCAGCTCATCCACCAGGAACATATTTTTAATATTGCCGTCAGCGGTCAGTATCAGCTCTGCCGCCTGGCCTTCCTTATAGCCCAGTAAAAAGAAAATCTCAGCATTCAATGTCCTCAGGTTTTCAGCAAGCGGCACAAAGATCTGCTGTTCTATATTGTCATTGTTCCGCAGCATTTCACGAAACCTTACGGCATTTTTTTCAAACCAATCCCAAAACACCTGGATACTCTCTGCCGGCACTACTTCCTGTTCCCTGTATATTGTCATATCTGCATGAATTGTTACGCTTTAAAAATAAGATAATAATTACAAAACGGATCGTTCGAGTTATTCACATTCCGGTTACAGGATAGCCGCCAATGCTTCCCTTACCAGGGCGGGAGCTTTTAAATAACCGCGCGCGCCCAACCCGTTGATGATCCTGATGGAAGCGTGCTCCGGGTGCGATACAGCCACCGCCTGCTGCCCGGCGATCGTCGGGCGCTCCACGCTGGTATGCCGCAATATTTCATAAGGCAGCTTCAGGGTACGGGATAAATACTCCTCCACGTCCTTCCTGAAAGCGGCTGCCGGCAGCACCTCCTCATAGCGCCAGATATTGCTGCTTCCCAGCCAGAACAGCCCGTCAGCTCCCACAGGCACCAGCTTATATGCCAGGTCATAGACCGCATCACCGGGCAGACCCGGGATGCGTACCTGCATCACGTCCCCTTTGTTCCTGGTAAAAGGCATATGCGCAAACAGGGGATTCTTCCTCACCGCGGCGCCTTCACAGCAGAAAATATAGTCATAATCTGCCAGCAGCCGGCGTACCTGCTGCTGCTCCCATATTACGGTCCTGCGACTGTACAGGCCCGCCGCTTCAAAGTGCCGCCGCAGCAACCGGATCATACCGGTATTAACCTGCCAGGCACGCAGTATGTTCATAAACGGCCCGGTCAATTTCCAGAAAGGCGTGACAGCAGCCCCGCTTTGCTCCTCAAAATACGGGCTGGTCCCGGGATAAGCTCCCTGCTTGATAATAGGCACAGGACGTATCAATTCCTGCCCGAAGAATGCAGATATATCCTGGTATATATCCAGCGCCGTATCCAGCAACGGCTCATAATCCGCAAGAATATCATTCTTTTTATTGGCAAGCGGAGTAAGGATGCCCGCACTTTCCACCGAAGCGATACGGAGCGACCCGTCACCTATCAAGGTTACCTCACAGGAAGCTTTACGCAGTTCCCAGGCGAGCAGCAGGCCGGTAAGGCCATCCCCGACGATCCCTATTTTCATGATATAGATTTCAATAAGATTCCCTGCAAAGATCACTAATTGCAGTCAATATGTTTTTATGCAAGTGTAACAGGCACCGTTATTCCCAAAATAAAACAGGCTGCCTTTGCAGACAGCCTGTTCCAATGATCGCATATGGCTTATAACTGTACCCTGAGGTTCACAAAAAAGCTTCTGCCTGTAGTAATGTTGGCGCTGCTGGATGATCCGTGCCCGCCCGCGCCGCCGGAGCCGGTAGCGAGCCGCTGCACATTCAGCAGGTTGCGGGAGCCGGCAATGACAGCGAGCCTGTTTTTGAAAAACTCTTTCTGGATGCTGGCATCTATCATATTAAAGCCTTTCATATAGTCACCGAAAATGGCTCCTCCCATGATGTCAGCGCCCAGTATCCGCTGCCTTCCCGTATATTTATAGAACCCGCTGAAGGTAAGATTGTATTTCTTAACGGCATAGCTCAGGTTACTATTGATCTCGAAAAAGTCAAAATCCGGGGTGGCGTACACAGTACCGTCATTCATAACGGATTCTGTGGCAATATTCTTATTCCAGCTGGCGCCCAGCTCCATCCGGAAATTCTTGTAGCTGTAATCATTTTTCAGTTGTAAAGTGATGTACCTCAAATGCGCGATGTTGAAGTAAGTATATTTGGGCAGCACCGTAGGATCAGGATTCACTTCCGTTAAGCCCATCATGATCTGGTTGCGCACATCGTCATACATCCCGGTAAAGGAGATAACGCTGTTGTGCTTATTATTGTCGATCGTAGTAAACGCAGAGGACAACTGGAAGTGATGTCCTTCTTCAGGAACCAGGTTATGATTACCCGTGATGTCATGGTTGGCATCATTGAATGCCAGGTATAGTTCTTTCAGGTTAGGCGCCCTGAATCCCTTGGCATAGTTAAAGCGCAGCTTGATCCTGGGATTCACCTCGTATCTTATCCCCAGGGAAGGAATAACCGGTGTCTTATAAACAGTATTATAGCTTGCCCTCACGGCCGGCTGGATCTTGAGCTTGCTCCATAAGGTATAATCCAGCGTCATAAAGACGGCATAGTCGTTCAGGGTCTTTCTTCCTGCTGCTATCTTATCATCACCGTCGCCCGTCTCCATATTGATATCATACCCGACGGTATATCCCAGTTGTTTTACAAAATTATTGTAAGTGGTCCTGCTGGTGACCGTATTAAAAGTGATCTGCGTATTATCGCTTTTGTTGGGAGAAGGCACCTTATCCATAGTGGTAAAGTCTATCAGGTAGCCATTCCGGAACCTGTCGTAAATAGCATAGCTGTTATTGGATTCCAGGTAACCGTTCTTACCGATATAGAATTTACCGATCAGCCTGTTGATCCAGCGCTGTGTTTTAATATAGGTATCCAGGCGCCTTGCCGTAGGGTCTTCCGCAAAGCCGGCCGTATCGGATTTCAATACCAGGTTATCTTCGGAAAAATCCAGCGCATAGGAAATGGAATTGACCGGGCTGAGCTGGTAGGTATATTTGAAATTACCGAAGAGCAATTCTTTGGGTCGCCAGAGCGGAGAACGTGTCTCGCTTACCTTACGTACCGGGTCCCAGCCATAGAAGTAATTCCTGCCTGCATGAAGGGACACATTGTGCTTTTTATTGCTGTAGCCCACATTCCCGCTGAAATTATATTGGTTGATAGTAGATATATAGGTCTGCGCGCCGGCAGTGAACTTATTCTTTTCTTTTTTCGTGATCAGGTTGATGACACCGCCCAGGGCGTCACTGCCGTACATCACGCTCATAGGTCCCTGCACCCGTTCGATCCGTTCGATATTGTTGAGGTTGAACTGGCTCAGGTCTATATTGCCGTTCTCCCTGCCGTTTACGGGGAGGCCGTCTATCAGGATCTTCACATTATTGCCGCCCAGGCCTCTCATGGACATATTGGATCCCAGCATCTGGTCCTGCCCTATATTCAGCCCCATTTCCGTTCTGAGCGCCTCATTCAGCGTAACGGCCCCTTTGGCCCTGATCGCTTCTGAAGAGATGATCTGGTAAACGGAAACGGCCTCATCCACTTTTGTAGGACGGCCCACACCGGTAAAAACAACCTGGTCCAGCACGTTATAGTTAGTGGTCAGCGTAAGCGTATGCCCGCCCTTTGCAAGGAGCGTGTCCACACCCTTATACTCACCATCCTCTATCTTCATCTGTACGGGATATTCCAGGCCGCTCAGGTCAATATATCCCTTGTCATCGGAAGCAACATACACCTCCTTGGGACAGCCGGCACATTTCACAGACACCAGCAGCTTTCTTACCGGGACCTTATATTCATCTTCAAGATAAATTTTATCCCCGTTATTTTGAGCTGATAGCTGGATGGAAAACATGGCACAGAATGTCAGAGGCAAGCAACCTTTAAAGATCCTACTATTCATACAATTATGGTCTTTTACTAAGAAAGGAAACATACACAATACAGTGAGTGTGCATGTTTCCTGATATTATGAACTACGTTCTGTACAATTTTTACTCTTTAATGAATTTAACTGTCTGGTAAACACCTTCGCCTTCCAGCCTGATGAAGTATAAGCCGGTATTCAGGTGCTGAACCTGTACGGGATACTGGTTAAATCCTTGCCTGATCTGCATAGCAGCGGCGTTTACCACTCTTCCGTTGATATCCACGATCTGGAGCGACACATTGTTAACAGTGGTTTTCGCATCGATCACGAGGTTGGTTGTTCCGTTCACAGCAGGATTTGGAGCTACCACCAGCGCATTGATGTTTACATTCAGGTCATTGATGCTTTCTGTAGTATCAACCGGCGCTTCATACACTTTACGCTTTTGCAAAACGACCATACCAGGATTTACCGTTACGGAAGCGCTGCCGGAAACGAAATCAGTGTAAACCACCTGCCAGATATCGCCGTTCTGAACTTTTACAAACCAGGATACGGTATCAAAGGCAACAGCACCACTCATGCCTGCATTTTTCCATTTGTTATATCCGAACGCGTTAATGGTATCAGAGTATTCCAGGAACAGCTTAGTGTGGTCCAGCGTATCATTAGAAGCAAACTCGGCTACGGAATAGTGAGACAGCTCTGTATTGGCATTCAGCAGGATACCGAAAACCTTATATAATGAATTGCCCATCACTACAGCTTCATCATTGTAGTTGGTAAATACAAAATCCCAGTCAGTGCCTTTAGGCTCCCTGCTTAAGAACTGATCGGTCTCAATGTTATAATATACAAAATTCTGACCTGTATAAGCGGCGACACCTGCTTCCAGCTTTTTTGTCACCTGTGCTGTACCATCCAGCTGGGCATATTTAAATACATATACCGGGGCATTGGTAGTAGCGGACAGGCCGTCTTTCACAGAAATATAGATCTGGAACGTATCTGTAGAAGTTATTAAAGCATAAATAGAGGTACCTGTTATCAGGTGCGTGTTCATATTATATTCTCCCCAGCCGTAGTCCATAGAGCCGGAACCGATATTCTGGTTAAAAGCACCGACGTCCCAGGTAATGTTAGAGTTATAGAGCGGCATCGGCTCATTGGTGATAGCCGTAGCTAAGGCAGCAGTGAGATCCGTCCCAAAATCTGTAGTATCACCATCCAGCGCATACAGCTTACAGCCTTTATCGGCGCTGTTCGTCAGGATAGAAGCACTCATACGAGCCGTAGAAAAGGCCAGGTGCCAGTTATCAGCAGCAGATTCCTTGGCAGAACCGTTTTCCAGGCTATAATATACGTTGTTCAGGTACCCGGTACCGGTATGAAGTGTGTCGATGGTCCATTGCTGGGCTTGTCCTGTAACAGCCGCACCTAAAATAGCTCCTGATAAAAGTAGAGTTTTAATTTTCATAACAATTATATCTTTAATTATTTTTTGAGAGTACAAAAGTACAGTCACTCCGGAACAAAACGGCTAAGAGAGGGAAGATATGACACAAATATGACAGTATGAGAGACGCTTATTTTTTGCCCTGGCCGGCGGTATATACCAGCAATTCCCACAGTTGCGCAGCGGAATGATCCCAACTGAATTTAGCAGCCTGGGCCCGGCAGTTGGCTACCAGCTGGTCCCTCAGCCTTTCATCCTTATAGATGAAATTAAGCTTGGCAGCGATGTCTTCCACGGAATGGGGATCTACGTACAGGGCCGCTTCTCCGCCCACTTCGGGCATAGAAGAAACGGAAGAGGTGATAACAGGCACATTACAGGCCAGCGCGTCCGCGATGGGAATACCGAAGCCTTCAAAGAAGGAAGGATATACCAGCGCATAGGCGGCTCCCATCAGCCTGCTCAACTCTTCTATGCCGAGATAGCCCGTCCAGATCACATCCTCCTTATAGGGCATCAGTGTCTTTACCTCTTCTATTTCACCGGTCTGCCAGGCCATCCGGCCCACCATGACCAGCTTCATACGGCTTTTCTGGAAACGCTTGAATTTTACGAATGCCTTCAGCAGGTTGATGACGTTCTTCCTCGGGTGGATGGCGCTCACGAAAATAAAGTACTCGCATCCATCCGTATAGCGGGCCTTTACCTCTGCCTTCTCATCGTAATCCAGCGGCCGGTAATGCGCATTGATACCGTTATACACCACGCTGATCTTCTCTTCCGGTATCTTATACTGCGTCACCAGGTCCTGCCGGGTATATTCCGATACGGCCACGATATGTGTGGCCCGGTGCGCGTATTTAGGGAAAAAGCGGTTATAGTGCCATTTATCCAGCCTGGAGATATATTGCGGGAAATGGATAAAGGCCAGGTCATGAAAAGCCAGCAATACCGGTACGCTGGTACGGATCGTTCCCAGGCCGTCAGGAGAAAAATAAACGTCTATCTTATATTTTTTCAGCGCTACCGGGATAGCGACATCCGTAAACAGGTTGTACAGGAAAGGATGCCGGGCCTGCGGACCCAGCACAACGGGCCGCACATTGGGACCATATATAAACTCCTCATGATAGGGCCTGTCAAAGAAGAAATAGAATTCATGCTCCGGGTGCGCAGCCACCATACGTGACAGCAGCTCATGGGTGAACCGGCCTATTCCTTCCAGCTTGTTATGCAGCAGCAGCCGCGTATTGACTCCTATTCTCATAAAAAATCAGCTAAAATAAAAAATACCGGCTAAATAGCCGGCACTTTAACTTTTTAAATTTTACGACAATTAATTAATTGGATACGTCCGTGATACTGGTCAGCGGGATCAGGATACCTCCTTTCAGTTGAATGTATCTATCCGTCAGCGACCATACTGTAGTTTCTACCGTTCGCTCCCCTTCAGCAGTATTAAACGTAATGGAGGTCTTACCTTTGAATTCGTTTCCCAAACGGACTGCATAAGATAACTTCTCTATCCATTTAGCACTTTGATCTATCTGTGCAGGAAGCATTTTGAAATTACTGATTTCCTCTTTTTCTATGATAATTGCAGCGTTGTTCATAATCTTAGTTGTTTAAAGTCTCTTTACAAATCTATAACATTATTCTAAATTACAAAATATTTGTCGAAAAAATACACCTGCCGGCGCTCTTTAAATCCCGTTAAGAATAGCTCCTGCATGGTAATAATTTATAATTAGCGGAATAATTTATAATTTTGCGAAAATTTTAAAATTTCAACTAATGGCATTAAAAGCAGGTATTGTAGGGCTTCCCAACGTTGGTAAGTCTACCTTATTCAATGCGGTAAGCAACAGCGCGAAAGCACAGGCAAGCAATTACAGATTCTGTACCATAGAGCCCAATGTCGGGCTGGTGAACGTACCGGACGAAAGGCTGGACACCCTGGCTAAGATTGTCAATCCCGAACGGATATTACCTACTACCATTGAATTCGTGGACATCGCCGGCCTCGTGAAAGGTGCCGCCAAGGGAGAAGGTCTCGGCAATAAGTTCCTGGCCAATATCCGGGAGGTTGATGCCATCATCCACGTTATAAGATGCTTTGAGGACGATAATATTTTAAGGGACGAAGGCGCCATTAACCCGGTCGGCGACAAAGAGATCATAGATACGGAGCTGCAGCTGAAAGACCTGGAGAGCGTGGAAAAGAAGATCCAGCGCGTGGAAAAGCTCGCCAAGAACGATCCCAAGCAGAAAGCTATGCTGGATGTATTGCTGAAATGTAAGGACCATCTGGAAAAAGGGCTCAATATAAGAGCCTTACAACTGGACGGCGAAGATGCGGCGGCCGTGGCCGACCTGTTCTTGCTGACACAGAAGCCCGTTTTATATGTAGCCAACGTTGATGAATCAGCGATCCTGACAGGTAACCGATTCAGCCAGGCGCTCCAGGATATGGCTAAGCAGGAAGGTGCGGAGGTGATCGTCATGAACAATAACATTGAAGCCCAGATCACGGAAATGGAAGACCCCGCGGACAAGGAGCTTTTCCTGGGTGAGTACGGCCTTACCGAACCCGGCCTTAACCGACTGATCCGCGCAGCCTACCAGCTCCTGAACCTGGCAACCTATTTTACAGCCGGCGTACAGGAAGTAAGGGCCTGGACCATACAGAAAGGCTGGAAAGCCCCCCAGGCTGCCGGTGTGATCCATACAGATTTTGAAAAAGGATTTATCAAGGCGGAAGTGATAGCGTACGCCGATTATGTAGAGCTGGGTGGTGAGAACGGCGCCAAGGAGAAAGGAAAATTAAGAATAGAGGGTAAAGAGTACGTAGTGGCTGACGGAGACGTCATGCACTTCCGTTTCAACGTATAACCTGCTGTTTTCACATAATAAAAATCCCCGGCAGGCCTGCCGGGGATTTTTATTATTGCAAAGCTCTATGGACAGCACTACAGGAATTTTATATCTGCCAGGATATCTTCGGATAACCTTATCCATTCCGTATCCAGGTGCAGTTCCCGTACCGGCACCGGTTCAGTGCTTACCGTCACCCATACTTCCCTGCCGTCTGCATAGAGGAGCACAGGCATCCTGAAGCCGGGAACCGCATTATCCCAATAGACAGCATAGCCTGCCGCGCTTTTTTCCAGGCACAGCACCGGTATCGCTGCCGTACGGAGATACTGGTCAAAAAATGCAGGGCTGATCACATTCCCCGTCCAATCCAGTAAAAAGCGCTCTATCGTCTTCCCGTCCACGATACGGTGCCTGAAAGTATCTGTCATCTGACGCAGCATGGCATAAAACCGTTCATCATCCCTCATAATGGTCCTTAAAGTATGGATCATAAAAGCTGACTTGTCATAATGGTCACCGCTGCCGCCATCGCACTGCCCGGGTGTCCCTTCCGGGGGAAGATCATTGAGAATGATAGCGCGCTTGCCTCTCTGGTAGCTGTAAGCCTGCTCCTTCCCGAACAGGCATTCCGCCAGGATAGTTTCCGTATAGGACGTAAAGCCCTCCTGTATCCAGCTATAAGCTACATCCGAAGCAGTAATGCTGTTACCGAACCATTCGTGGCCGCTTTCGTGAACGATGATAAAATCAAACAGCAGCCCGACGCCGGAACCGCTCCTGTCCTTACCGAGGTAGCCGTTCCCGTACCGGTTGCCGTATGCTATAGCACCCTGGTGCTCCATACCCAGGTAAGGCGCCTCCACGATTTTAAACCCATCTGCATAAAAGGGGTAAGGCCCGATCTTTTGTTCAAAGCACTGCAGCATAGGCTGTACCTGCCTGAACTGTCTCCTGGCCCTGCCCTCATGACCGCTCAGGCAGTAATAGGTGATGGGCAGCCTGCCCTTTATGCCTTTATAGCTGCTCTTCATACGCGCATAATCCCCGATATAAAACGTGATATTATACAGGTTGACCGGGTTGCGTACTTTCCAGGTAAAAGTAGTGGTCCTCTCCATTTCGTTGAATACCTGCTGATCCGGCATCCCGTTACCTACGGCTGTATAATATTCAGGCACCGTATAGGACAGGGTTACGCTGTCCGGCTCATCAAAAGGCACATCCTTGCAGGGAAACCATACCGAAGCGCCGATATCCTGGCAGGCTACCGCCCACCAATGCCGCCCGGCGCTGTCCCGAGCATATACCACACCGCCGTCCCAGGGCGCCCGGAGCGCCTCTGCAGGTTGTCCGCTGAATGATAGTTGTAATGTAAAGCTCCCGGTACCGGCGGCATCAAAATCACCTTTGATATGGTAGCTGTGCCCGTTGATCCTGCTGAACGACAGCGGCCTCCTGTCCGCTCCGGCAAGCGTTGCACCGGTGAGCGTCATGGGTTCCTGCAGGTCTATCTGCAGCACACCCGGCGATTTGCCGACAACAGCAGCCCGGATGGTTACCTCCCCGTTGAGCTGCCGGCGGTCGAGATCAAAATTTACGGTCAGCCGGTATTCCCTGACATCCCACCAGGAACGCTCCCTGTTATCAGCGCAAGATATGCTCTCCTCCCCTGCCTGCGCCATACCATAAGCAGGACAAAAAGCAACGATCAATAAAAACAGTATTATTAAGACATTAAATCTCATAACCGAAATTACATAATACCGCTGAAAGGCAGTTACCATTGTATACAATTTCAATTATCCGGTGTTGATACTCGCCTATGGCTACAGCGCCATTATGAGCAATGTGAAGCTGTCATCAATGAAAAACTATAGCTACTGTATGACATTCCAGCTCATCAAAGAAAGAAGCCCTACAAAGATTGAAGTTTCCCGAAGGTGTTTATTATGTAATTAAGGTGTTTCTTATAATTAATGACTATCCGCTTATGGAAACAATCTTTTATTACAGGTACATTTAATCTCGATGTGCCCTCTATGCGGTTCAGAGACCGATTGACTATAAAGGAACTGAGGGTGTTGGTCATTCCGAACGGATGTGAGGAATCTCCTCATACCGGTTAGCAGCATCCTGAATCTTCTATTTGAAAGCTTTGTTGCCTATATGTAGATAGTCAGTTAATTTGAAGAAACAGTCATTTCGAACCGAGAAAGTTAATGCTGTATTTTCTCTATTCGCAAACCTGCCGCAAGATCCAGGCAATGCTAAAAAAGAATAAGGCAGCATTACTGCTGCCTTATCTGTCCGGTCGCGGCAACTGGACAGAGTTCGAACCAATTTTTAGATGATTTACTTGAAATACAAAAGTTTGTAGATATGAATAAGTAGCAGTTTTCGCAAAAAACCTTCTGAATCCGTACTTGAATTAACAAGTACGGATTTTTTTATTTTAATAGATAAAATATAGTGAGCTTGTTATAGTTATTTAGGGACGTAACATTTTTTTCTTGAATTATCCTTGTAGCATTTGTAGCATTTGAACAAAATATGAGTTAAAGCATTGATTATAAATTAAAAAACCTTGCTACAAAGGATTTTTCTATTGTAGCAAGGTTGTAGCAATTTGTAGCAAATTAATTAATGTTAGAATAGGTTATTGTCCCAGGAAATCTTTAAAGCTTATCCAGCTTCCCATCCTGGTGTAATGCGTCTTTGGGTCTCTTGGGATGTCGGAAGGAATACTTCCCTTCTTGCATAAGGAGATGAAAGTATTCTTTGACCGGATTTGTAAAGGTGCTAATAATGCTTTAGCCTCCTCATAGCTTCGGAATATTTTGTGCTGATTGGCAATGCGGTCTGTGCCCAGGAACTTGCCCCAACCTTCAAACTCCCGATAAGCCTTATCTGGTGCAGCAGGTATCATCGCCGGGCGTTCTCCCGACTTACTCCATTGTATGTAGGCTTCCCAGCCCTGGATACCTATAGCCTGTACATAAGCTTTGGCCTGGTCATAGGACATCTTTTTCTTTCTTTGGTTCGGGATATTGCCTGTGCCTAACCAGTCGCCTAAGCCACTCCAACCGGAATGTTTATACACTTTTGCCGGCTCGTGCGGTATAGTCTTGGGGCGCTTTTTACTCTTCAGCCAGATACGATACTCATCACTATTTTTCAGTCCTAAACGCCGCATATAAGTACGGGCTTTCTCAAATGGCCAGAAGCTGGAGCCTGCCCAATCTGCCCAGTTTACCCAGCCTGTGTCTTTATACACCTTTTCCGGGTGAAGTGGAATGAAATGCGGCCGCTTACCGGATTGCTCCCATATTATCCATTCAGAATGTTTTTCCATTTTCAGCCTGTGTACATATTGCCTTGCCTGGTTGAAAGGCAGGTAGCCGGGCAAAACACCGGGATGTACATTTTCCCAGATACCCGACTTGCGCCGCAGGAAGCTCAGGAAGCGGATGTTGCGGTAACGGCAGGTTTGGGCCAGACTGAGCATTTTCAGGTATTCCCTTAATCCTTTTTCTCCTATCATTCCTTTTACGCCTCTTCTGTATTGTGCAAAAGCTTTTACCGCAGCTTCCGCATTGTTATTATTCCAGGGTACGCCGTCGTATTGGAGAAATGTCCACAATTGCTGCCAGTGTTTTTGAAAGCGTTTGACACATTTAGTGGCCAGTTCGCTTTTGTAGAGGACTTCGACAAAACGTTGCCGGAAGTATTCAGTGTCTTTAAGGTGTTTTTTAAGATGTACCTGTTTCAATCCATAACAGTCAATGGTGGTAATGATTGTACGAAGCAGCTCATTAAATCCTGTTACAAGGGTTTTATACTCTTCATCAAAAGGGTTTTTAAAAAGGTCGTCATTCAAATCCCTGACCAGGTGTATCAGGCATTTCTGCCGGGTTACCGGTAAGGATTCGTAAGCAGGGAAAAAGTCGGTAACGATAATGCCTTTATAATCTTTCAGCCATTCGTGTAAAAAGCTGCCTTCTCTCGTATCGGTATAATGGTAGCAGACGGTATGTGCCGTAGCAAAGACCCAAACGTAACCGCTTTTATGCTCCAGTTGTACCGAGGTTTCGTCAATATGGACAACAGGGCTGTGCAGGATAATTTCCCGGATATACTTTGCTTCGGGTTCCCATTGCTGCCACCATTTTTGTTTGCGCATTACCAGGTACATCGGGCTTATCCAGATACCAAACTGTTCCTGCATCATACTGCTGATAAGGTAGTTGCTGATGTTGTAATTGATATAGAGATAAGTAACATAGGCAAACAGGTTATCACCGTATTGTGTGCGCCGGAGTACCTGGTCGTTATACTGGTACCTGCATTGACTACATACTGATTTTGTTCCAATGTATGCTATGATGTGTTGCCTGATACCGGTAGCGGTAAATTTAAGGTCTGTTTGTACCACCTTTCTTTTCTGCTTATAGTGATATACCTTAGAAGCACCACATTTAGGGCATTCCGTTAAAGGAATTAAGGTAACGGTTTCGTGTACCTTAGCCGGCTGCCAGACCGGTGTTCCCTTTTTACCCGGCTTGGGATTGGGTATGGTTGCTGCAGCAGCAGATAATGATTCTTTATTGCGCCAGTAAATTTTGGAACGCTGGTAATCAAAATAAGCGGCTTTACTGATGAACTGGAAATCATCGCCCAGCTCAGGGTTATTCTGGAATTTATACAGGCTTTGCTTTTTCATTTCTGCAACCTGCTGTATATTTTCCTGTATGGTTCCTTTTGCCAGGTGTGTGAACCATTCTTTTACTATAAGCAAGGCTTTACAGTCGTCCAGGTTATAGCGGATAAGCGTTTCTTTAACAGCCTGGTCCCGGTTAGCTTCCCAATCTTTGCGCCAGTGTATACTTTGCTTACCGTCTGCAATTGTATTGTTCCATTTAAAGCCGAGCCAGCCAGCTAATTCTTTTAGCCCGTTGCCGTAAACCGGCGGATATACGTGTGTTCGTGAAATACTCAATAGGTTGAATAATCCTGGCAGTAAAGCTGTCACTTCATTTTCAAGCTCCGGGTATTTCTTTTGTACCGCTTGGAGGCTTTTGGTTTCATAGCTGCCGTAATGGTAAATGGTCGCTTCGGGATATTGTTTCAATAGGTCCAAAAGTTGAACAAAGATTTCCTTTTCTGCCTGGGGTGTATCTGCCCAGAAAGAGTAAGACGTGTTTGCCCCGTCTTCGGTTACAATAATTACTCCTGCCAGGTATACCCAATGCTCCTCCGGCAGTCCTTCAAAATCTATGTAAATGGAAACCGGTGTTTCTTTTACCTCGGGTGGATAAAGGACAAAGGTCTTGTGTTCTGTTATGGCCAGCGCCTTGAGTTCCCACAGATAATGAGTAGCTGCCTGCGGGTGTCTCCTGCGGCGGCGTGGCCGGAAGAGGTGTGCAAGCTGTTGAATAGAGTAAACCCCTTTCTTGTGAAATTTAAGTATCACTTTGGGTGGTATTCCTGCCAGCAGGCTGATACAGTTCCTTTCGTTCAGCTTTTGGTAGCACGCATCCTGGAAGCGACAGTCCGGGCAATGGGCATTTTTATAAAAAGGGGGTGGAACATCTTTGCTGATAATATCCAGGGTGTCGTTTAGCAGCTTCCGGGCTTTAGGGGAGTTCAGCCTTAGTTTCAGCGTTTCCGGTTGACCATTGGCATATACGATTTTAATCTGTTGAACACTTGTTGATTCAAAATGCCGGGAGCATAGTGCTGTAAGTACTAATTTATCTCCGGGTGTAAGGGATTGAACAGGTAGTTGAAGGGGTGTATTAAAATCAACAGGCGATGCTAATGGTACAGTATGCTTAGACAGCTGCCAGGCTTTATAGTGGCAGTGTAGCATCGCCTGTAGTAGCTTCCAATCTGGCTGTACCTGTGACATACTGCATATTTTAGTAAATCAATGACAGGATTTTTCTTTACTGTAAAGTTACAAATACTTGCAGCAATGGTAACTTAAGGAGTACGTGCGTGTACTCTGTAAAGAATTTGATTGGCTACAAGGTTGTCCAACTTTATAGCAAAAGGCAGAAATTGTCTTATATTACTTACACGCTCCAAAGTAAAATATCAATATTTATATTCAAAAACATTATAAGCCTTTTTATGTTTTTAGTATAGAAGTACCATTTTCATTCATTCCAGTAAGCGACAGATATATAAAAATCAAAAAACTGAATAAGCTATCTTTGTAGATTAGACAATTTTTTATATTAAATGAGCAATCAAAGAAGCTACCCGATTGATAAAGTAGTCAGACCCATTCAGAAATTCATTCAACAGGAAAAATCCGGGGGACTTGTATTAGGTATCAGTGTAATTGTAGCCTTAATTCTTGCCAATTCTCCCTGGCATAATGAATACCATCATTTCTTTGAACACGAATTAGGCTTCCGGTTTGATGGAAAAACTTACCTGGAATACAGTATTCACCATTGGATAAACGACGGGTTAATGGCCATCTTCTTTTTTGTAGTAGGGTTAGAACTCAAAAGAGAAATTGTAGCAGGGGAATTATCCAATCCCCGTAAAGCTATGCTGCCCATTTTTGCTGCACTGGGAGGTATGTTAGTGCCTGCCCTGATATATTTTGGTTTTAATTCAAGTGGAGATGTAAATAGCGGCTGGGGCATTCCTATGGCTACAGATATCGCATTTGCCTTGGGAGTATTGTATCTGTTGGGTAACCGTATACCACTGGCATTAAAAGTTTTCCTGACCGCATTGGCTATTGTAGACGACTTAGGAGCTGTTTTAGTGATTGCTTTTTTCTATACTTCCGATATTTCTGTTATGAATTTAGCCATAGGCTTAATTTTTCTTTTGGTAATGTATATCGGTAATAAAATGGGGGTAAGAAGTATCATTTTCTATGCCTTGCTGGGCATAGGTGGTGTATGGACGGCATTTCTACTGTCCGGTGTTCACGCTACAATCGCATCTGTGCTGGCCGCATTTACCATACCTGCCGATGTAAAAATTAAGGAAAATGTTTTTATAGCAAGAATTAAAAAACACCTGGCTCAGTTTTCTAATGCGGACCCTAACGACCAGACACCAACTTTAACCAACGAGCAACTGCATATCCTGGAAAAAGTTAATATGGATACGGATAAAGCTATTCCGCCTTTACAGAAGCTGGAACACGCAATGCACCCCTTCGTTACATTTGTGATTATCCCGGTTTTTGCATTGGCCAATGCGGGGGTATCTGTTTTAGATATAGATATGAATGAACTATTCAGCACAAATGTTGCTGTTGGCGTTGCATTAGGGCTATTAATCGGAAAAGTTTTGGGGGTAGTAGGCTTTACCTGGCTATGTGTAAAAATGAAAATTGCTCCTTTTCCGGACGGAATGAATATAAAAAATCTTTTAGGTATCGGGCTGCTGGCATCTATTGGCTTTACAATGTCGTTATTTATTACGCAATTAGCTTTTACACACGAAGCGTATAGAGTACAAGCGAAAATCGGCATTTTTGTCGCCTCCATCATTGGCGGCATATTGGGATATATAGTATTGAGCAGGCAGGGTAAGAAACAGCAAACATAAGTCTGCAGTTTTACCAGCAACCACAATTAAATCATATGCACAATGCCTTCAAAAAAATCTGAAATAATAGACGGTCTGACCATAAAATATCACGCCAATGGTAAAACAATCTGGTCTAAAGGAAAAATTATAGATGGCCTGGCTGAGGGATACTGGGAATGGTACAGGATAGACGGAACTATTAAACGTTCGGGACATTTTAAGTCGGGAGAGCCTGTCGGCGAATGGATAACTTATGATGCAAAAGGATTAGTTTATAAGAAGACACAAAAATAGTGGTACAACGTTGAAAAGCTGATTAAAATAGTATGCTATGCCTCATAATTACGATACACCTAAAAGCAAGTTGGATTTGTTTCGACAGAAGATTTACATCGTTATTTACGGCGTAAATACCCCATCCGGTAAAGCTTTTGATGTAGGTTTACTGATTGCCATTCTGCTTAGTGTTTTTACCATTATGGCAGAAACAGTGGAAGGTATAGACCATATCTACCACAAAGAACTGACTGTTTTGGAATGGATTTTTACTATCATCTTCACTTTGGAATATGCCCTTAGAATCTTCGTAAGTAAAAAGCCCCTGAAATACATCTTCAGCTTTTACGGTATTATTGATTTGCTTTCTATAATGCCGATGTTCCTATCTGTCTTTATCAAAGGCAGTCATATCCTCAGCAGCTTACGCATATTGCGTTTGCTGCGCCTGTTCAGGGTGTTCCGATTAATGGAGTTTATGCAGGAGTCGTCAAGACTGAAGGTAGCACTGATGGCAAGCCGGGCCAAAATCCTGGTGTTCCTCTACACAGTGCTGATTATTGCTATCCTGATAGGAACCCTGATGTATTATATTGAAGGGCCAGCCAATGGCTTTACCAGTATCCCCAAAAGCGTATTTTATACCATAGTGACACTAACCACAGTCGGATATGGAGATATGGTGCCAACAACCGCCTTAGGACAATTTCTTTCAATGGTGCTGATGGTTACAGGTTATGGCATCATCGCAGTCCCAACCGGAATTGTAGGGGTTGAGATTGCCAAAGAAGTAGGAAAGTCTATCAGTGAAGAAAAGCAAAAGCACAAAGAACATAACAAACTGAATGGTATAGTATGTGCCCATTGCAATAAAGAAGGACATAGAGATGATGCAGAATATTGTTATAAATGCGGACATTATCTGAATGCTTAGCAACAAAAATTAACTTATGAGCAATAAAATATTTGACTTCATTAACCTGCACAACGGAGAGGAAGATAAAAGCAAGGTATTGGAAAATGTCTTCAATAATATTTCTTTCCGGGGTTCCAATCTCTGGATTCTGGCTTGTGCCATTATCATAGCATCCGTAGGACTGAATGTAAACTCTACTGCTGTTATTATCGGAGCAATGCTGATTTCACCGTTGATGGGGCCAATAGTCGGGGCCGGGTTTGCATTGGGAACTTATGATTTTGCATTGCTGAAAAAGTCAATGAAGAACCTGATTATTGCTACCGTTGTCAGCTTGCTGGTATCGGCAGTATATTTTTACCTGAGCCCTTTCAAAGATGTACAATCCGAACTGCTGGCAAGAACTGCTCCTAATATTTATGATGTACTCATTGCTTTCTTTGGCGGACTGGTAGGTGTTATAGCCATAACAAGGGTAGAAAAAGGCAATCCGATACCTGGCGTAGCCATTGCTACGGCTTTAATGCCTCCATTGTGTACAGCGGGTTACGGTATTGCTACTTTTAATCTTTCTTATTTTGCCGGTGCCTTTTACTTGTATTCCATCAACTGTTTTTTTATTTGTATTGCTACATTCTTCGTAGTGAAATACCTGAAATACCCGGCAGCGAATTTTAAAAATATCCGGTATACCAGGCAAATAAGAACAGGTATTACGGCGCTGATTTTTATAATGATTATACCCAGCTTTTATCTTGCTTACAGGCTATGGAATGAAAAAGCCTATACAAAAACCGTTGAGAACTTTATTAATGCAGAGTTTGTAAACAACGGTTATATGGTGATTTACAAAAAGATTAATTATAACAGTAATCCCAGGAAAGTAGAGCTGGCATTGCTCAACAGAAGCCTCAGCGAAAATGAAATTGAAGCATATAACCGCATCCTGACCAATATGGGTGCTACCAATACCGAACTCAGTTTCCGGCAGAATGATGATAACCTGAAAGCCGAAATTCTCAGTGAAATCAACAAAAAGGAAAACACGATTTCGGAGAAAGATGTGGCTATCAACCACCTGCGCATCGAGCTGGACAAATATAAATTGAGCGACTCTACATTCCTCAAAGAATTAAATATCTTATTCCCTTCAGTTAGCAATATTTCCATTGGCAAGATAGAACAATATCCCAATACTGACAGCGCCCGGATGCAATGCATTATGCTCTACCAGGCACCACAGAAAATAGAAGAGGAAAAGCTGAGAAGCTGGCTCCAGGAAAGATTGAACACACAAAATGTAGTGCTGGTAAAACAATAAAATTCAGTTACAATGACAGACACGGAGTATATCCGCAATTTAAGGACACCAGGCAAAGAAGACCCTTTGCGTATACTGATGAGTGCCTGCCTCACAGGTGTGCAGTGTGCTTATGACGGCTCTGATTATGGCACTTACCCCGGGGCACTGAAATTACTGGAATATGATAACGTTGTTGTTATAAGATTTTGCCCTGAGGCATTTTCGTTTGGGACCCCCAGGGAAATGTGTGATATCTACGGGGGTAATGGCGATGACGTATTGGATGGCAAAGCCAAAGTGTTGGCAGAAGAGGGCAGCGACTGGACAGCAGGAATGATTAAAGCATCGGAAGCTATGCTTGCCTTAGCCCAGACACATCAAATTGAGTTAGCTGTAATGATGGACATCAGTGCTGCCTGTGGTAGCCAAGTGATATATGAGGGTAGCCGGTTTGCCGAAAATAAAGTGTATCAGATGGGTGCCGGTGTCTGCACCGCTCAATTACGCAGACACGGCTTTAAGGTTATCAGCCAGCGGGATTTTGCAGCCCTGGAATTGTTGTATGCTAAAATAGATAAGCATCATATCATTGACGCTGCTAAAACAGACCATCACCAAACAGATTGGTACCAGGCTTATTTTAAAATTGAAAAATAAATGCTTTGATGAATAAAGAACAGAAAGAGAAAACGGCTAGAGAAGAACTGACAGACTGGGTAAAAGAATCGCTGGCTGCCTTCTTAACCTTTCTCAAACCTAATCCTAAGGATAACCTGGTGCTGCAAATCGTAAAAACCATTCTGAAAATCCCGGTAACATTGTTTATAGTTCTGGTTTCTCCTGTTCTGCTGCTTATTCTTGGAATTATCTTTGCTATGCTGTTATGATAAATGGAATGCAAAAGATATTTCGGCCCTGGTTGGTCATTTTACTGATGATTGCCACCACACATCAGGTTATGGAAAAGCTGTTGCATATTCGCATTCCTGTAATCGACAACTACCTGGACCCGCTTTTATTGATGCCTATTTTACTGCATTTACTATTGTGGGAACAGAGAATCTTATTTAAAAAGAGAACGGATTTTACCTTTTCCACGTTTCAATTAATAATGATTTTTATTGTGGTCAGTTTTATTACGGAATACTTATTCCCTAAATGGAATCCAAAATTTACTGGCGACATATGGGATATTATTTGTTATGGAATCGGTACTTTTGGTTTTGCTTTAATTATCAATAGACCAGGTCAAAACAAAATATTATTGAAGTATAAGCAATAAGATAATGAAAGAATTTATATATAGTAAAAGAGTCATAAGTATCTTAATCACTCTGCATATTACCGCCATTTTATTGCTGATAATTGATTATGGCTTTAGCTTACCGCTGTGGGCAACATATGCAACAATCGGTTTTTACACTTTTATATTGGTTAACGGTATTTTGTTTACTATTATCAAACAAAAATACGACAAGAAAAAAAGCGAATTCAAAGTAAAAGTCTTTGATTGGCTGAGCATCGGGTTTATAATGTACTGCATTATCCGGCAGTTCAGCATACAGACAACTCAAAATATTATTACTGATTGGATTCGCTGGGCATTGATATTAAAACTTATACGGGAGTTTGCCACTTCACATTTCAATTACAAACGCTCAGTCCTCAATCCGGCCCAACTTTTTATTATTAGTTTTATGGGTTTGGTATTGGGTGGTTCATTTTTGTTAATGCTGCCTAAAGCCACACATCAAGGTATTTCTTTTATTGATGCCTTGTTTACATCGACCAGTGCGGTTTGTGTTACGGGATTGATTGTAGTGGATACCAGCAGTTATTTTACCTCCTTCGGACAAACGATTATTATGCTGCTCATACAGGCCGGGGGGCTAGGTATTTTGACCTTTGCCAGTTATTTCAGCTATTTCTTTAAAGGTGGGGCTACTTATGAGAACCAGATTGCATTGAGTGATATTTCAAGTTCTAACAAAATCGGAGAAGTTTTTACTACTTTAAAAAGGATATTGATTATTACGTTTCTTGTAGAAGCCATAGGGGCATTTTTTATTTATATCAATATTAATGAACAGCTAATACCTTCATTTTTTGACAGGGTATATTTTTCAGTATTTCATTCCATTTCTGCGTTTTGTAATGCCGGATTCTCTACCTTGCCCAATGGAATGATGCAGGACGGTTTTGTGTTCAATTACTCCTTGCAATTTACCATCATTGCTATATTTATTTTCGGTGGGCTGGGCTTCCCTATTGTAATTAATGTCCTCAGGTTCATCAAGCATTTTATCAGGCGTTACGCATTGCGATTTATATCGGGAAAAGACAATTACAAGCCCTAGATATTGACATTGAGCAACAAGATAAATCTCATTACGACTTTTATACTGATTGTTTTAGGTACTACTGTTATTTATGCCAAAGAGTTTTATAATACATTATCGGTACACAACGGTATTGGGAAAATAATAACTGCCTTGTTTACGGCAACAACACCCAGAACCGCAGGTTTTAATTCAATAGACTTTAGCCAGTTACATTTTTCTTCTATCATCATCATTATACTTTTAATGTGGATTGGAGCATCACCTGCATCTACAGGAGGTGGTATTAAAACAAGCACTTTTGCTATTGCCACACTCAATTTTTTAAGCCTTGCAAAAGGAAAAAATAAAATCGAAATATGGAGAAGGGAAATTGCCGATATTTCGGTACGCAGGGCTTTTGCTACAATGACACTGTCACTGGTGGTTATTGGATTTGGCATTTTTTTCATTGCCCACTTTGACCCGCATCTCAGATTGCTGGACATTGCTTTTGAATGTTTCTCAGCATACAGTACAGTAGGGCTGAGTTTAGGTATTACAGGCGATTTGAGCAATGACAGTAAAATCGTTTTAATCATTATAATGTTTATCGGCAGAGTAACAATGCTTTCCATTTTGATTGCTCTATTCAAAAAAGTAAAAGCATTAAATTACAGCTACCCGACAGACGAAATTTTAATTAACTAAACAAGAAATTCTAAAAATGAAATTTATAATAGTGGGCCTGGGAAACTTCGGAGCATCGCTCGCAGAAAAACTAACGCAGCAGGGAAATGAAGTTATTGGTATAGACTCAAGTATAGCAAAAGTAACTGCCCTGAAAGAAAAAGTATCGCACACCATTTGTATGGATGCAACAGACCAGCAAACAGTGTCGGATTTACCGCTGAAAAATACCGATATAATAATGGTTTGTGTAGGAGAAGACCAGGGAACAAACGTAATGGTAACAGCCCTATTCAAAAACCTGGGTGTAAAGAGACTAATAAGCAGGTCTATCAACCCACTGCACGAAAATGTACTCAAAGCTATTGGCGTGGATGCAATTGTTAGACCCGAGGAAGAAACTGCCGAACGCTGGGCAAAAAAGCTTACGCTAAAAGGTGTTATTGATTCTTTTGAGCTCAATAAAAGTTATAGTATTGTAGAAGTAAAAACACCGGAACGTTATATCGGGAAATCGGTGGAGAAAATCGGATTCCAGGAAAATTTCAATATTGTTATTCTAACTATTCTGAAGCAATCGGAAGAGAGTTCCTTTCTCGGTAAAGCCAAAACTATTACCAATGTACAAGGTATTCCGCAGCCTGATACTGTCCTTGAAGCAGATGATATTCTGGTTATCTACGGATATAATAAAGATTTGAATAAGTTTATGAAGCTCAGTAATTAGTAAATATACGGTGCAACCCAATTTATAAGCGTATAGGGGATAAAAACTATCGTTTTTTGTGATACCCGGAACTTTTTCTTACCTTCACTGCTCTACATTATGTAAGCTTTTGGCTTACCGGCTCGTCTATCCCTTTGCCTTTACCGGCATTACGGGTCTATACTTCTAAACCAGTGGGAAAACAGATTGCAAAGCCAGTCCCTGACTTTAGTTCCCATTACAAAACAGAAAGACTATGCAAGACAAAGCCTCAGGCATTGGATTAAGTAAATCTTTTGGGTTAAAAATGGCTATCATTATAGTAGTCAGCGCTATCGTGGGCTCAGGTGTTTTTAAAAAAGCGGCACCAATGGCAGAGCTCTTACACGCGCCCTGGCTGGTGGTACTGGCCTGGCTGTTGGCAGGCGTTATCATCCTGTTCGGAATTTTATCTATTGCAGAGTTAAGTACTTTGTTTCCCTCATCAGGTGGCCCCTTTCTCTGGCTGGAAAAAATCTACGGTAAAGCGCTTTCTTTCTTTTATGGATGGTCTTGCTTTACGGTTATTCAGACGGCTGCTATTGCTTCTGTAGCATTTGTTTTTGCCGGCGCTTTAGATACTTTCATCGCTTTGCCACGTTTGTCCGCAGCATATGAATCTGTACATTTTATAGGTTTGTATCCTTTTAAAAACATTGGCGCCAAGATAGCTGCATCGCTGCTCATTATTGCCTTAACAATCGTTAATATCAGAGGTGCGAAAAAAGGAGGCAACATCAGTCTGCTGTTTACGCTGGTAATTTTACTGGCCATTATTGCCATTGTTTTTATTGCATTTTTTGGAAGTAAGGGCAGTATCCAAAACTTAGAATCCGCTTCAGTGCATTTTCCTGCAGGCGGTTTTTCCATCTTCGGGTTTGTCAGCGCTATGGTACTGGCTATGCGGGCGGCATTCTGGGGTTATGAAGGATGGATAGCATTGGGCTTTATAGGTGAAGAGATTAAGGACCCGAAAAGGAACCTCCCCCAGGCACTTATCATTGGCATTTCGATAGTCATACTCGTTTATCTCCTGGTCAATTCCGCTTATTTTTTCGTGATGCCTATAGATGAAATGGTGGCCGGCGTACAGCAGAATGAAAATAGTATTGCAGCTGTTTTGGTAGTGGATAGAATGCTGGGAGATGGTGGTGCATACATCATCAGCGGTATGATTCTCGCTTCTACTTTCGGCTGCACCAATGCTACTATTCTGGTATCTGCAAGAATTTACTATGCAATGGCCCAAAAGGGTTTGTTCTTTGAAAGAGCAGCGCTTACGCATCCGGGCAATAAAACGCCGCATTATGCCTTAATCTACCAGTGCATCTGGGCCTGCCTCCTGGTCTTCTCCGGTTCTTTTGATTTTTTAACCGACCTTGTAGTGATATCCGGGTTTATATTTTTCGGGTTAATCGTATGGGGTGTGGTAAGATTAAGAAGAACGATGAAAGACATACCGCGCGGCTTCAAGACACCGCTGTACCCTTTTGTACCTGTAGTATTTGTAGCATTTTGTTTTGTATTGATTGTCATCTCCTTTATAGAGTCGCCCTACAAATCAATGATAGGCTTAGGCTTGATTCTTTCAGGCCTGCCTTTCTACTGGTATTGGAACAAAAAGTCGAAAAAAGTACCTGCTTCCAGCGCATAAGCATACCGTTCCGGGTGCCTGACTGTATACTTATGCAGGATTTTACGCTTCCATTAATTTATCTACATAGTCACAATTCATTAAACGTAGAATACCCATATAGCTCAGGTTAAACGCTATCAAGCTGCCCACTTTATATTGTGCTGCGTTTGCTCCCAAATCCACCACCATCATATCGGAGCTCGAACCCACAATTTTCAAATCGATATCAACAGGCCGGATATGGCTTTCTTCTACGTCCAGCAAACCGATATCTATAATCGCCCGGTGCGAGCTGCTGTTCTCATCTCCTTCAAACTGCAACGTATCTCCGCTCACATTGTGCCCAAGATTGCCGTCAGGTACCATTGGCTTTTCGCGCAATTCGATGATTTCCGCATACAGCTTAAACACGTCCTGGTGCATATCAGGATTGGGAGTGCTGTTATATACATCTGTTCCCAGGAACAAAGTTTCACCCACCCGGAAGTGATTAACAGCTTTCGGAAGCAGGCCGCGTGCAATCAGCGGAATGGTAACGGATGAGCCACCAGTAATATATGGAATCCCTCTATGGAACTTCGCTTCAATGAGCTGTGCATAAAGGCAAAGCTGGAGTAGCTTATCCTGGCTGGGCAATACACCATACATACAGGTCAGGTTCGTTCCCAACCCGGCTACTTCGATATTATGCAGCTTAAAAACCTTTTCATAAAAATCTATAAATTCTTCCCGCATCACACCTTCACGTAATTCTCCCAGCTCAATCATAATAATGATTTTGTGCATTTTGTTTTGTCGGACAGCTTCGTCCGACAGCATTTTTATAGTTTCAAACTCCGTATTGAAGCTGGCATCAGCATATTTGACAATGCTGGAAATATAACGCTTGGCAGGCGGTTTGATAAATACCGTTTCTATACCCGGGTTGAGCGATTTTATAATTTTCAGGTTGGTAATCCTGCTGTCGCACATTTGTTGTACGCCGAGGTCTATAATTTCTTTAAGGTAGGTTTTGGAACCACAAAATACTTTGGACACTACGCCCCATTCTATATTATTATCCGAAAAAAGCCGGTTGAGATACTGATGATTTTCCTGTAGCTTTTTCCTGTTGAGTACTATATATGCCATTGTCCTTATTTATTTAATCTCATTTCGAGATACTTATTGCCAAATCCCATTTTTTCGTAGAGTTGTCTGGCAGGGTTGTCCGGTTCTACGTGCAGGGCGATATGGCCTTCAGTATTTTCTATTGCCAATTTCATCAGTTGCCTGCCGATGCCTTGTCCCCTGTAACCATTATGGGTAGCGATATAGACCAAAATATTCTCCGGAATATAGCCCTGCATTCCCGTAAAATTGATGACAACCGCACCAACAATATCTTCTTTGTCTTTTGCTGTAAAAAGCAGGCCCCCGGGTTTACCGTTTCTGAACAAGGCATAATCCAGGCATTTTTGAATATCGGCTTTAGCATCTCCGTATTGTTCCAGATGCTTAAAAAGGAAATCTGTAATCCGGTGCTCTGTTTCGGCAGCAACTTCCTGCGGATTTTTGTAACAGGTATATTGAATCATAATAAAAATAAATACAACCGCAAGGATTGATTGCGGTTTGGTTATTTTAATTTTTTCTGAAATAAAAAGACAGTAAAACATTTACTGTACGAAGCCAAAAGAAGTTCATCTTGAAGCAAGATAACGATGAGGCAATACGGATAGTATGCCTGATATATCGCTATGAAATAATACTGCAAAGGTAGTAAAAAAATCACAATTGCTTTTTGAGCAATGCTCCTACCGGATTTTTAAACAATGCTGTTGCAGTAGAATTGAATGGTTTTCGCGGGCAGCTACAGCTCAGGGTATTCCCCTATTTTTATTATCGGGGGATAGCACTCATACATTGGCTGAAAGATGTCGGGAACTTTGATTTTGAAAACAAAATCAAAATTATGAGTACAAAATACACCCTTTTAAGTACCGCTTTATTACTTATAGCACACTTCTGCAGCAAGGCACAGCAAGGTACGGTAAGTAGCGGCGCAACTGTTTCTGCTGCTGAGGGAAGTATCAGTAATGCTATTGGCCAGGTGGCTTTTCTGCATGCGGCAGCACACAATGGCAGTATCAATCAGGGCCTACAGCAACCTTATATGATACAACAGGTATCTGTTAAGGAGCCCAACATTGACATTGAGCTAAAGATATATCCTAACCCTACCACAGATGTCATCTGGATAGAAGCTACACCCGGTTATGCAGCTTTATACTGTAAGCTTACAGATGCGGCCGGCAAAATACTTGTTTTTTCAAAATTACAAACAGAAAAAACAGCTCTGTCAATGCAGGCTTATGCTACGGGAACCTATTTCCTGAATATCCTGCACCATCATTCGCATATCCAAACTTTCAAAATCACCAAAACGAACTGATATGAAACCATTTTACAAACTCCTGCTTGCCTGTAGCCTTGCTGCGTTTTCGGGCAGTACAGTATATGCTCAATCTCCGCAAAGGTTCGGCTACCAGGCCGTTATACGAAAACCCGGCGGCGACCTTGTTACCAATCAGGCAGTAGCTACCCGCATTGCTATTTTGCAGGGTTCTTCTTCGGGACCGGTAGTGTACGAAGAAACGCAAAATGTCCTGACCAATACTAATGGATTGCTGACTTTTGAAATAGGCAGCGGTACTGTAGCTGTTGGCGACCTGGGCAGCATCGACTGGAGTACCGGCCCTTATTTTATCAGGACAGAAACAGACCCTGATGGCGGCACCAACTATGCCATCCAGACCAATATGCAATTGTTGAGCGTGCCCTATGCGCTGTATGCGCAAACAGCATCAGCCTCGCTGAACGATGCGGACAGCCAATTGCTGAGCATCAACGGCCAGGACATCAGTATCTCTAATGGCAATACCATTACCTTGCCCGGTACTGCTAACCCGGTGGGTACTGCCGGCGGCGACCTGGCGGGCGCCTATCCTAACCCTGCCGTAGGCAACAATGCTATAACCACAGCCAAAATAATTAATGCAGCTGTAACAGCTGATAAGTTGGCCAATGCCTCTGTGACTGCCGGAAAATTACACCAGATGGGCGCCCTGAATGGAGAAGTATTAAAGTGGAACGGTAGTAGCTGGGGCCCTGCCGTTGATAATAATTTCGAAGGTTGGGGTTTAAACGGGAATGTTGCTCAAAATTATAACGCTATCGGAACAACCAATAACACACCTTTGAACTTTAAAGTCAACAATAGCAAATCCGGTATCATAAGCTCAGATAATTCGGGTTTCGGGTTTCAGTCATTATTTAACCTGACTTCCGGATTGGCTAATTGTGCATTCGGAACCGGTTCATTAAGGAGTATAACCACAGGAGGAAGCAACATCTCAATCGGTTACCACGCATTAAGAGATAATATCTCTGGGTCATCAAATATTGCTATCGGTTACCAATCAATGACAAACAGTACAGTAAGTAATAATGTTGCTATAGGCAACTATACACTAAAAGCTGCAACCAGTGAGTATAATACTGCAATAGGAAATGCAGCCTTGGGAGAAAACACAACCGGCAGTTCCAATGTAGGCATTGGGCATATTGCGCTTTATAGCAATACAACTGGTTATGATAATACAGGTCTGGGTAGAGCCGCACTTTATACCAATATAAATGGGAATTATAATACAGCAATTGGTCGTTCGGCCAACTATCTTATGAATGGCAACAGTAATACAACTGCAATTGGCAACTTAGCATCGACCGCTGCGTCAAACCGTGTAAGGATAGGCAACAGCAACGTTACCCAGATTGCCGGGCAAGTCAGCTGGACAGCAGCGAGTGACGGCAGGATAAAAACGGATGTACAGGAGAATGTACCCGGACTTACTTTTATTGCTAAATTACGCCCTGTAACCTATCGTTTCAACAGCCGGGCGCAAAATGAAATACTGGGTATTAAAGATGAATCAGCTGATTATCCCGGCAAATATGATATTGATAATATTGTCCAAACAGGATTTATTGCCCAGGAAGTAGAGCAAGCGGCGAAGCAATCTGGTTTTGATTTCAGTGGGGTGAGCCGGCCTGCGAATGAAAAAGACATCTATGGGTTGCGCTATGCTGATTTTGTAGTGCCCATTGTGAAAGCTGTACAGGAACAACAAAAGCTAATAGAAGACCTGCAACAGCAATATCAAAAATTGCAACACGATTATAAAGCACTGCAACAACAGCTTCAAATCCTGAAAGAGCAGCAATAACACCGGTTGGGGTGTATTTCAGCTTCCAGCTATCAAAATGCTGTGTTATACCATTCTTAAAACTCAAAAAATAAAATGAAAAAGAACTTTATTATAATATTGCTGCTGCTGGTAAGCAGCTATGCCGCCCCGGCACAGTTCCAGGTAAGTTTCGGCACTACTAATCTGAATTGCAATGAGGTCAGGTTTGACATTTACTGTCATTATCCCGGCGGCAACCCGGCGATGCAGGGCGGAGTTTTTGTCGCTGATTTCGGCGATGGCACTTTATATACACTGACGCCGCAAATCAATGGTACCAACAGTACTGCTTATCTTGCTTATGTGCATACCTTTGCCGATGCAGGCCCGCACCTGGTGCATATCGGGTTTATTTCCGGGGGTATGTCACACGATGCGGCTACCCAAATTGTACATCCCGGCTGCGCCTACTATAGCGGCAAATTGTATCTCAGGGGCGATAATAATTGTTATTTTAATTCCGGCGTGGATATTCCGGTACAATTCCCATACGGCATTCAGGTATCTGAAGATAATACAATACTGGATACCATCCGCTCACTCGACCGTTACAGCTATTACCTGGATGCACTCAATCCTGCGGCTAATTACAAACTGAAAATCATCGGCTACCCGGCTTATTACCAGGTGGTATGCCCGCCTAACGGTGAATATGCCATCCCGGCGGGTACTCCCGGTGAGCAGTACAGGAACCTGGATTTCTTCCTGGAAGCTGCTCCCGGTGTGAACAGTTATGATGCTTATATATATGCCTGTGGTTATTTCCGCTCGCCATACACTTCTTATCTCACGCTTTCCTATGGCAACAAAACGATGGCGGAACTGGACGGTAAAGTGACCCTGCATATAGACTCCAATTATCGCTTTGCCAGCTCGTTACCTGCTCCGGCATACGTTTCTCTAAATAATGATACGGTAAGCTGGGATGTAGATTCTTTAACGGCTTCGGCATCTGAAAGTATCCTGGTGGAATTGGAAAGCCGCAACCTGGTGGCCCCGGGTACAGTAGCCTGCAATACGGCTTTTATTACTGATGCCAATGGGAGTGTTACAGCAGATTTGTTTCCTGCTGACAACAGCTATACCTTCTGTGACAGTGTACGTTCATCGTTCGACCCCAATGCTAAATACGTGCAGCCGTCGGGCAATCTGCTGACCGATACTACCCTGATGACCTATACCATTGAGTTTGAAAATCTGGGTAATGATACGGCTTTTAACGTGTATATTGTGGATACTTTATCTCAGTATCTGGACATCAGTACTCTGCAGGTGCTCTTCGCAACACACGATTTCCAGGTGAACCAGCGTCATTTTAACGGGCAAACTGTTTTGAGATTTGACTTCCCCGATATCTTGTTACCGGATAGCAGTTCCGAATATAATAAAGGCCATATTATTTATCGCATAAGAACCAAAGATAACTTACCCATAGGCACGAGGATAGAGAATACCGCTTATATCTGCTTTGATTCCAATGCAGCAGTAGTTACCAATACGGTTGTGAACGAACGGGTAAGCAATACGGTAGGTATTCCCGGCGCAGCGGGTATGGAGCTGTCCAAAACAATTCAGCTATACCCGAACCCAGCTCATACAGAACTGAATGTATGGTTTCAAACCGCTTCCGTTAAAGAGTTTTATGTTGCAGATATGACGGGGAAAGCTCTGGCGCATTATAAGGTGAACAGCCCTTTGGTAAAAGTAGACCTGAGCCGTTTTGCCAGGGGTAGCTATGTGCTGATTGTATATGATAAGGGTAAGCTGTATTCTACGAAGGTATTTGTGAAGCAGTAGAAGTACCCCGAAGTTGTATTCCTCAGCTATTTACCGGTACCTGTTCCGGTAAATAGCTGAGGAATAGCTTTTTACCTCATTAAATAAAAATGAAAGCAGGGTTAAAGTGAAAGGATAAATGTGGCAGAGCGTATCGCATTGCAAATGCCAATGGAACAACCGACTGCTGTTTTTTTGAAAGCCAGAATTACGTATGTCTTGCTTCGAAAAATAGGGCATTTGCCATATTGTTAAAATATCGGATTTAAGTATCTTCGATATTCCAATCTAATCTGTTATGAAAGCAAAAGCACGCATCCTGATTTGCCTTATTTTGTCCACCGCAACAGCATTGCAAGCACTGGACCTGAAAGCATTTCAGGACACAAAGAGAGGCTCTACGGATGTAAGGATACCAAAGAAAATGTAATCATTCTGCCTGTGATTTTTCTCAGGAATTGGGAGAGATATAGTACGCAACCGTATATTCCTATCGAAAATGGGCATATATAGACAAGTCGGGAAAAGAAGGTTATTCCGGCTAAAAATTATTCTGCAGCTTACCCCTTTTCTTCAGATGGTTGGCTCCAATAAGATGGAAGGAAAAATATGGATTTATTGACAAAAACGGCAAGGAAATAAAATGACACTGATTTTATGAAAATAATTATATATGAAAGCATTCTATATTCTGTCTGCCTGCCTCATCGGGCTGATGGGTTGCAGCAAAACAGATAACGACACCGATAAAGATGACAACACCGGGCAAAACGACGGTACATTTTTTTATTATGACGTGAAAGATGGCACACAGAACGTACCAGGCGGATGTTCGCTGATGGACAATGGTATGGTGTATTGGTTTGGCAATTATGTTTCCGCTATCGGTAACGACAGTGTTTTGCAGTTTGCGCATCTTTACACAGCTTCGGGTAACAGGCACATTACCTATGATGGTGTAGTGACGGACGGACAAGGCGGCATCTATGCAGCGGCACGTGTGGACTATTACGCCGTGCTGGCAAAGTTCGACGGCTCGGGTAACGTAGTCTGGAGCAAAGAGTTCGGTAAAATAAATAACCCGGTGTACAACGGTGGTGCCTATGAACACAATACGCCTAATATCTCCAATATCCATAACGGCAGGTTTGTCCACAATTCGGGTGCGATAGTATCATTGGTAACCACTGACGGGCAGTTGCTATGGCAACGAAAAGCAAGCAGTGGCGGAGCTTCACAGGCGATACTGTTCGATAGCGGTATCCTGGTATTGGGTAAAAGAGAAGGCACGAACGTACTGACCATTAAAAAGCTCGATTGGCAGGGCAACCTGCTTTGGAGCAAGGAAGCCGGAGAAGGTGCTAATTCCGATTTCGCCTTTGGCGAACCTTTCAGTGTAAACAGCACACAGGCATTATTATCTTATGTAAGGCTTGAAAATCCGTCAGGGGCAAAAACCAGAGGAATATGGAAGATAGACGGAGAAGGCGATATCCTGTTCAACAAAACCTATCAGGGGCTTAATGATGTGCCAGCCCACGCATCGCACTACATCCGCCCGATAGCGGTAACCCGTGCAGGCAACGGTAAGATATGGGCACACGTGCCGGGTTATATTTACACTGTTCAGGGGCAGTACGAACCCTGGGAATATGGGATGTATATTGATGCGGAAGCCAATCCCGAAACCCCGCTGGCAGGTAAAATTTTCTATACCAAAGGGCTTGCCTATAATAGTTTCGTCAGCGACCAATCAAGAGTGTTGGCATTTGTAGAGGGCAGGCTGCTTGCCGGAAGCCTGAATGCGCCCTGTGCGGTACAGCGTAGCAACAGGGAGATGAAAGTAACGGTGGCAACACCCACGCCTAATATTAAGACAATGCACATTTACAGCGGCACGCTGGATGACTACAACGGTACCTTACAGCCGCTTGATTTCATAAAAGCAGGCACCAATGCACAAGTGAAGAATTTGGGTGCCTGCGAATGGCGATGAACCAGTGTACTGCATTTTTAGCAAGGAATAAAAAATATAAATACAGAAGATATGAAAACAATCATTACACTCTTCCTCATCCTTTTTGCACAGTTAGCATTTGCACAAGGTATTTTTAAAGACAACAACGGAAAATGGGGCGTAAAAGATGCTTACGGAAGAATAGTGGTAGCGGGTAGATACGAAACGGAAGCCGAACTGAAGACGCACGACCTGATACCCGGTTATGCAGGCTTTTACAACAAAAAGGGAGAGCTTGTTATGCAGGGACGTAAAGTCCAAGAGCTAAACGGTATTTGGAGTACATTTCAGGACTTTTCCGAAGACAGGGCGGTTGTTTCCTGCAAAGGAAGGCAGGGCTATATTGACAAAAAGGGAAATCAGATAACGGGTTTTACCTTCTCTTATGCCGAAAATTTTAAAGATGGCAAAGCCCGGGTTACAGACTATAATACCCGTGAGAGCTATTATATAGACAAGAAAGGCAAGCGTACCCAAGAAGAGGTTAAAGGCGAGAACATCAAATCCTTTACCCTTTATATTGGCAATGGTCTGTACAAAGGCAAAAAAGTAGATTACAAGGGCGAAACCAAATACAGATACGGCAGCCTCGGCTGGGGCGCTAACAACAAATATGCAGAAGGAAAAGGCATTGGCGAGATAGAGGGCGTAGGCACCTACAACGGACAATGGAGCGACAACGTACCGCACGGCAAAGGCACAATGCGACTAAAAAACGGCGAAACCTTTACAGGGGATTTCGTGAATGGTACGCCACAGGGAGAAGGCACTTATTACAGCAACAAAGGCATACAGACAGGCGATTTTGCCAAAGGAGAAAAAGTGGAAAAACAAACTGTGAGCAACGGGCAGTCCGGCACCAGTTATCTTGCCTTGCAGGGTGCATCTACTGCCACCTACCAGAGCGGAAAATACGAAGGTCAAATGGTAAACGGGCTGGAAAACGGGCTTGGCAGATTTACCTATACCAATGGTGCGGTTTACGAGGGACAATGGAAAGACGGGCTGCCTGACGGCAATGGCAAAATGGTACTCAAAAACGGTACTACCTACGACGGTTCTTTTGTCAAAGGCTATTTCACAAAAGGGAAAATATTCAAATATCTGCGGGATGTGCAGGAAAACGAGGTTATTCCTTACGGCAACAACCTGATGGCCTATGTCAAAGGCTGGAAAAAAGTAACCAAAACCAAGGCAGTACTGGGCGGTGCGGTATCCGAGAACGTCAACGAGAGAGAACTCTCCACCGAAACAACCCTGTCACCCGATATGTTTGTGGAAGTGCTGGGCTGGCGTGACAACAAGCTGTGGTACGGAGGTTTTGTTGAAAAAAAGGTGCTTGCCAGCGAGGGAAAAACGGTCGAAAATACCTCTACCTACGGCTATCACGACAGCAAAAAATCTGCCAACGTGGTGGTCAACACTACCACCAAGACCGATGTTCCCGCAACGTATAAAACGGTGCGTGTACCCTGCGAAGGTTGCGACGAACACGGCTACAAAACCCGGCTGCCGCTTGACCGTAGCAAATTCAATGACTATCACAATATCCTGCCCCACGAGCTGGTACAGGTTAAAGGAAAGCGTCCGTAATGGACTGCACATTGGATTGAAGCAATAATTGAATAAGGAATGAAATGGCATAACCTGATAGAAATACTCCTCTTGCTGCTTACTTCGTTATGGGGTGTTGTGCAGGGCGAAGTAACGGTTTTTTATATCATCTACCTGTTCTGGTTCCAAGAGCTGGTAAGGACGGTTATCAACGTTGGTTATGCCTATGCAAACGGAATGGAGGACGGTACCAAACCAATAATTAAAGACTGGTATGGCAATTTTTTCATCTTGTTCGTCTACGTAATTTTTATCATCCTGCTGTTTGGCTTTATGCTCAATTGGGGTAACCTTCCTTTAATGTCCATTAATATGCAGACTTTGTTCTTCCGCAATTGGTCTTTTAATATCAACCTGGTGCTTTTTGCGGTACAGTATTTCCTTTACCGTAAGCATACCGGAACACAGGATTTTGATTTAAAGATTTTCAACCGTAATCATATCATCCTGCACGTTTCTATTATTACGGGAGCATTATTGCAGATGATGGTCGTAAAAAAATATCCCGAATATTTTTCCGGCGATGTGTTGTGGGGGTCGGCATTGGTGGTGATGCCATTTTTACTACTAAAGATATGGATAGCACAAAAAGAATAAGCAGGGGAAAAAAATCTCTGAAAACCAGATGAAATGGTGTGTTTTTGCAGTGTCCATTAAAATGGAATAAAAAAGAGAATTTTTCACAAACAGAAGCTTTCATTTTCTGCAAGGCCCTATGTGGATGCAAATGTTCAACTATCAGCCTGGGGATTGAAGCTTTTATACTTACGCTTGAATAAGTGACCCTTATTTTCTATAAGTTGTACTAAAAAATACAAAGAACCGAATGTCAGCCAAAGACTATCGTTCTTTCAACTCCAATAGCAGTTGTACACGGGTACCTTTCCTTTCCGTTCCTTTAATAGTAAAAGAGCCTCCCAATGCTTTAAGCCTTTCCCTGATACTGTAAAGCCCCTGGCTTTCTTTATTTTCTGTAAAGCCAATACCATTATCCATTACCTCAATTTCCAGTTGTTCATCCGTCCGTGTAAAAGTTACCTGTGCCTGTGTCGCACGGGAATGTTTGATAACGTTGTTCAGCAGTTCCTGGATGATGCGGTACAGCATCAGTTCCATATTAGGCGGAAAACGAAATCCGGGAGGGAGCTTATCATTTATACGGATATCCAGTATGCCGGTGTGGCTGATATCAGCTGCAAATTGGGCTATAGCAGAGAGCAACCCCTCTTTTGCGAGTGTCACAGGCAGCAAATCGTGCGCGATTCTCCGCACATCGGTATGGGTATTGCTAATCAGCTGCGCTATTTTTTCTAATTGTTCTTTTTTCTTTTCTTCGCTTAAAAAAGGGATAGATTGCAGGCTCATCTTGGCAGCACCCAGCATAGCCGCTACGCCGTCGTGCAGGTCTTTGCTGATACGGTTACGTTCCCGCTCCTCGCCGTTCATCATTGCTTTCAGCACGGCATTTTCGTTCTCCTGTTCTAGGAGTTTTAGTTTGCGCTGCTGGTTTCTTCTGTATTGCCATATAAATATTGCCAAACTTAAAAGTACGGCACCGCCACCCATCAGCCAGTTGCGCATTTGTGCATCTTTCTGTTGTATCAAGAGTGCCTGCTCCGCTAACTGGCGCTCTTTTTTTTCTGTCTCGTATTTAGTGCTCATATCCCTTATAGCACTAATGTTTTGTTGCGACATCAGCGTATCCGTCAATGCCAGTTGCTCTTTATAACTCTGAGCTGCTTCTTTAAAAGCGCCCAGGGCAAAGTAAGATTCAGAGAGTACGGTCAGGCTCCTGGTCAACCCCAGGACATTGCCATACCTGGAATTAATGGCTTTACTTTTCAAAGCATCTTCTATAGCCTGCTTATAGTTTTTCTGCAGGAATAATACTTTGGCTTTAACAGCATAAGCATCGGCAACAAACTGGCTGTCAGCCAGTTTTAGGGCGTTTTGTACGGCTGATTTTGCACATAGCAAGGCAGAATCCAGTTGTTTTCTTTCCCTGTAAATATTTGCAAACAGCATATCGCAAATTGCATTCTCCCAGTCTATCTCATATTGATTGTCCGGTTCTATATACTGCCGGCAAATAAGAGCCCAGTGATAAGCGGAATCTATTTTTTCCAGCCTCAGGTAAGTCTCCGCTAAATTGACGCTGACATTAAACTTATTGAGCTTGGAGTTGTTCAAAGAATTGCTGTAGACCCACGCTTTATAGTAGGTAGACAATGCCGTTATATCATCCTTAATATCCACATATACAGATGCCGTATTGCTGTAGTTCTGCGCTAGCTGTATGGAATCATTAATTGCTACATAATGTTTCCGGGCTTCAAGAAAGTAGTGCAATGCAGAGTCTGTGGCAGCTTGGTAGGAATAGGCCGCTGCCATCAGGTTGGCCAGGTAACCTGCATTATAATGTTCTCTCCTCCTGTCTGCGGTATGATACCCTTTAGGCAAATCCCTGAGTACGGCTTCAAACCTCCCCTTATCAAAATAATATTTACCCAGGATACAATAAAAAGAGGTCAGGTATTCTTCATCCTTTTTGTCTTCCTGGAGCCGGATAGCTTTTTTATAATAATGGCTGCAATCGCCCGTATCTTTTGCTATACAGCCACGCAGGGCTGTGAGCATTTCTTGCAAAGCTTCTGGTGCCTTTTCTAAATCCTGGTTGGTATGTACCTGTCCTGCCAGGTCGGTATTGGTGCATATCAGGAAAAGTATTATACTATAAATTCTGAGCTTTATCATAAAAGTATTGCATTTAAGCATATCCTAATGTTATCGCCTTCTTCACCAGACCGGCCATATTTTTAACATCCAGCTTCAGCATCAGGTTGGAGCGGTGGTTCTCTACCGTTTTTTCCGAAATAAAGAGGTGTTCCGCAATTTCTTTCGTGGTTTTTTCATCTACTATCAGCCCCAGTATTTCTTCTTCTCTCCTGGTTAATGCCGCTTTTTGTGTGGCTACGCCCTGCTGAAAAAATACATCTTTTACCTGCGGGCTGAAAAACTGCTCTCCTTCGGCAACCAGTTGCAAAGCCTGCATTACAGTACTCCGGTCTTCTGACTTCAGCAGGTAACCGTCAAATCCGGCCTGTATGGAGGATTTTACCGTAGCCATATCTCCGTGGCTGGTCAGCGCTATCAGCTTTAACCCCGGTTGGGCTTTTTTCAGTTGTTTACAGATTTCACGGCCGTCTGCTTTACCAAACGCAATATCCAGTAGTACGATATCCGTGTCATTCTTGTTCAGCAACTGCATTAAGTCGGCTTCAGTCGTGGCTTTTTGCACCTGCTGTACAAAATCAAAGGTGGACAGCAAAAGTTCCAGCCCGTCCAAAACAATGGTATGGTCATCGGCAATAATTATATGCATATCAACTCATTATTTATACTGCAAAAAAAGCAATATATCCTGAATAATCAATTGATACAATGTAATTATTACCTGATATTTACGGCACTATCCTGTAATCTGACAAGCTGAATATAATATTCTGTCTGCGAAATGTACCTGAAACTATACCGGACAGCACCACTGCCCGGAAATACGCTGTATTCGCTTAGCGTGATGAAATTACCCGGTATATCCTTCGGAAAGCGAACAGGCAGCTTCGCATCTATATTCAAATCATTGAACAACGACAGCATAGACAAATCTGCCTTTGTAGTTGCCAGATAGAACGTGGATTTATCATTGGTTTTAGTATAGCTGACTTTGTATTCCAATCCTTTTATTGTAGGGAAGCCGGAAAAAGTGTCTCCAAAATATTTGCTCTTGCCTGTGGCTTTCCAATAATCGGGTAATTTATTTTTTTTAACAGGATGTAACTGGTGTTTTACCAGCTTTTTCCTGTTACTCTTTTCGCCATCCTGATAAGCCTGCAACACTTCTCCGTTAGGCTTCAGCAGAAACCACAAGGTCATTTCGTCTGTTTCACGGAAACCAGCATCATCGGGCGTAAGCAGCCAATAGTTTAATTTGGGTTCCCGGTATATTGCCATTTGCGCCATTTTACCGTTGGCATCGGTGTATTCCCAAATCCACATTTCGGAAAAATTGTATTGCGTAGTGCTTTTTATCGCTTGCTTTTGCTGCGCCACTGCAAAGAGCGGAAACAGCAGAAAAGCAATAAAAATTATTTTGAAAAACCTGTTCATCATCTTGTGTATTAATATGATTTATAACCTGCCGGGTTAAAATTGTACGAGCCGTCTGAAATGCTTGTGAGCTTTATCTGGAAGCCTGCACCGGAAATTTCGGTAACCAAATACGTTATTCCATCTACCGAAATATAGCCCAAGTTATAAAATCCAAAAGCATCAAACTTTCCGGGTGGCAAGCATACATTGGGGGATGGGGCAATCCAAAAGCTGATGGTCCTGCCCTCATCGTCCTTTCCGGTGTATTCGGTTTCTGTGTTAGCCGTATTGAGATGCTTTCGGGTCTTGCCTGTTTTTTTGAAATCGTTTTTGAAACGTTTTTCGTTGATAGCATCACTTTGAACAACTGAAACCGTAGTTCCCAAAGCCATTTTAGTGCGATACTTTTGCCCTTCGGCAATGGTATAGGTTTCCATTTCGTTGTTGCGGATAAACTGGTCAACAGTTACCGCATTGCTTCCTTCCTGTCCTGACATAAATTGTTGAAAAGCCGCATTGGGCATATAGGCTTCTCCGGCTCTGATGTTTAGAAAGAAGTAACCATTGCCGGACTGTCCGTCGCCACTTGCATAAAATGATATTTTCTTTGTTTCATTCGGGCAGGCAAAGCACCCTTTTTCTTTAAGGTATTTTTCTAAATCAATCGTTTTTAGAACAACGGCTTTACCGCTTCCACCATAGCTAAGGTCTATTTCTTCCAAAGTTTGCTTTTCATCTTTTTTGCTTTCACAATTTTCCAATATCAATGTGGCATCTGATACCGCAGCAGTCCAGAAATTGTTTTTCCCTAAGAGTTTATCCACTTGGTTGGCAGCAATTGTGATTTCTGAAAACGCACAGCCCTTTCCCTCCGTACAAACCGCAAGGTGTTGTTTCTCCGTTCTATCCTGTGCATTGGTACAGGAGGAGGAGAAGAAAAGGAACAGCAGCCAAATATTTTTCATCATTATGGTTTTAGACATAAATTTTGCTTTTTACAGGATTAGTAGACAAAGTCTTCTTTCGCATTGCCTAAGGCTTGAAAAACCGGATAATTCAATGTAACAGTGCCTTCAAATGCTTTCCATTTTTCGGGATGTTGGGCATCTTGCGTATAGCCGATATTTCCTTTGAGCCTGATAACGGTTTTCTCCGGTTTTAAGGATAGGATTGCTCCCTCTACGTCAAAAGCCATCATCATATCGGCTTCATTGTTTTTATAGTTAGCTGTAGAAAAGCTCATAGAATTTTCTCCGCCGGTATTCATTTTGCCTTTTATCGGGCGCATCTGTGTGAGGTCTGTTCCCGTAAAGCCAATGAGGATATTATCCTGTCCGCCTTCTTCATTTGTAATCGTCAGGGCTATGCTTTCTTTAGTAGCGGTAACCGTTCCGAAGCCGTTTTTAAATCGTTCGTTCAGGTTCAGTCCATCGTCGGTAATGTTCATATCGGCTTTGTTCTTCCCGCTGTTTTTGAGATTATCCATATCGGTATCTATACCCGTTGCTTCTTTCAGTACGGTTTCCAATGCAGACGTATTCTTTTCTTCGATTGTATTGCACCCTGCAATACCCAACACACTGAGGAGGAGCATTATTTTTTTCATACGCCTGTTATTTGCATTTATCCAACACGATTTTTGCCAGTCTTATGGCTGCTGACTTATTCTTTTCATTGTCATTGCTGATGTCGGTCCTGATTTCAAACTTTACACCGTTTTGTAGTACATAAAGCTCGTTTGTAACGATATTCCAGCAAGCTGCATCGCCCAAACCTTCTACTGCTCTGTAACCTTTTGAAACTTCTTTGAAAGCTCCTGTTAAAGTCCCGCCTGTTTTCTTGATTTGCTCTTTGCTTATATTTTGTTCTTTGGCCTTTTTCATTGCCTTGTCAGCATCCGCATCACCGGTATTTCCTTCAGCAATTTCATCAAGGGCATCGTTCGCTGCCTGCATCTGCTCATCCGTCACTTCCCTGTAACTCTGGTTAAAAGTAGTGAGCGACATCGGCTTTATGGAACGTATAACTACCACATCAGGCAGTTGCACTTCTTTGTTAAAACCACTTACTTTGCCCATTCTGCCATTTTTGAATTTGTACATAAACTCGTGGTTTTCGGGATTTTTCAGGCGGTTATTGTACTTTGTTTCCATTACGCCTTTTGAAAAGCCGGTAGCGGCTAAAACGTCTGCTTCCGGGAGCAGTGCATCATATTTGCCCTGGTAGTCCAGAAGGCATTTATTATCGCCTTTGGCATCGGGGTCTTTGGATTTGCTGTTGATGACGGCATCTAAATTAATGTCATTGCCGTTTTGTTTCTTGTTGTCGCTGTTTCCGCAGGAAAACAGGATAAGACATAACACTGCCGTGGCTGCTGATATTTTTATAGATTTCATTGTATTGATTTTGGTTTTAAAAAAAATTACTGAATGCCGGAGAACCACTTTTCGTAATGCTTCCCCAACAGGGGTACCGGTGTTGTTTTACCGTTTGCTGCATTTATCAATCCCATTATCCAGATGATAAGCAGCACGAATATGCCTATTATGCAGATGAGCCAGCCGAGGACAGGAATAATATTTATAAGCCCTAAGGCCAAGCCGGTACACATCAGTCCCAGGCTCTGCCGGATATGATAGCTCGCAAATGTGTTCCTCTTTTCGTTGTTCTGTACAAAGGCTATTATCAGCCCTATGACGGTGATATACGCTACAATGGCAATGCTTTTGCCTTCGGCTGTATCGTTATGTGATATATTGGGTTCCATATTTTTTTAATTTAGTCGTTTATTCGGGGCACTTCAGGTTTGGGCTTATCCTCCAACCGCGGTACGTTTGGTTTGGGATTGTCTTCCAGGCGCGGCACTTTGGGTTGGGGATTATCCTCTAATTTTGGAACATCCGGTTTAGGGTTGTCTTCCAATCTCGGAACATTAGGCCTGGTATTGTTGCCGGGTTCTACGGGCAGCAGGTCGTCTCCTTTAGGATTTACCGGGAGCAAATCATCATTGCCTTTAGGATTTACCGGTAATAAGTCATCATCCGCAGGTTCGTCCTTTCCAAAAGGGTCTTCTGATGTTTTTTCTTTTACCAGTGTAAAGGTGACAGGCACTTTCCCTATGCAGATTTCTTTTGTAGGCACTTTTATTTCTATAGTATAAAAGGTTTCTATTTTTTTCCTGCTCACAATGGTAACAGTATAATACATTTTCATTCCGGCAGATGTACTGTTATTGAAATCAAGTATGCCTTTGTAGGTATTATATCCTGTCTTTACCCAACGCATTTCGTTGGAGGGAAAAAGCTGTGCAGGATTAAAGGGATATTGAAAGCTGATAGTGCCGTTTCCGGTTGTTCCCGGTGTAATTTTCTTCCTGATGAAGGAACCGATATTACCGATACCATAGCAATCGCTCCCTGATGAAGTTCCGTATGAAGCACTCCAGACGCCGTCTATGGGTTGCAGATAAGGATTGAAAAGCCCAATCTGTGTATAGCCGTCGCCTCCCCATTCCCTGTCAATATCTTCTCTGGATTTTTTGTCCAAGTAGGTAATGACCTCACCGTTATTCTTTTTGCCCAATACGATGATGTCACCGGGCTGTATGTCCCTGCCAAAATCATTATTAAACAAATCGCTTTCAAAATCCGAAAGTTCAAATGTGCAGCCGCCGCCCTCGGAGCAGTTGGCAATAATGACTTTTTCAGCAAATGCAGATACCGAAATCAGCATTACAATCATTAAAAAATATAGTTTCATTAAGCAGATATGTTTATGGATTCAAAATAGCGTTTACCAGTTCGGCTGATTTTTTCTTCGCCAACGCCTCATCATCGCCAAAATTGGCAGTGATGGTAAAGGCAGCATCTTTTGCCAGTACGTGTAGCGCATTCATCGGGGTTTCCCAAAATGCCATTGTAGCTATATTGCTTAGCTTTTCCGTTTTGCGCCTGCCTGCATAATCGGCAATGTATTCTGCTTCTGCGGTTCCTGTTTCCTTGTTGAAATGCTCCTGCTTCGCCATATCGTTTACCTGCATCTGTAAACCGTCATTCGTACCGTAGTATTGCTCAAATTCCGAGAGGGTCATTTTCTTTATAAAACCTATGCTGAAACTGTTATAATCATCAATCTCGTGTTTGCCGCCACCTACTTTTTTCTTATTTCCGGTAGCCCAGCTATACAGTATGGTATATTGTCCTTGCTGGTTAATATTGTTTTCGATATGTTCGTCAATCTTATCCACAGGTACGTTTGCAACTGACGATACCATTTCTTTGGTCAGGATTTTTTGCAGGCTGTTTTTTTGGGAAATCATCGCTTCAGCATTGAAATCATCGGGTACACGTACACTTTCAGTATTGCCACCGCAGGAAGCAAAGAGGACAGAAGCAACGGCAAAAAGCAGTGTTAGTAAATTTTTCATTGTAAAAATCTTTAGAAAACCTTATAGGTTTGGAATTACTGTTTAATAAACTCCACTCTACGGTTTTGCGCTTTGCCCGAAGCAGTGTTGTTGGATGTTACAGGCTGCGTTTCTCCTTTACCATCTGTAATCAACCTGGAAGCATCTATTCCGAATTCTTTTACCAAAGCATTTTTTACCGAAGCGGCACGGCTTTGTGAGAGTTTAAGGTTGGCATCATCAGCACCATCGCTGTCTGTGTGCCCTACAATCAAAATGTTTCCTGATGTAGCTTTAATAGCTTGTGCTGCATTGTTAAGCGTAGCCCAGCTTTCGGCCTTAATACGGGAAGAGTTTACATCGAAATAAATGGAATTGGTAACGAATTTTCCGGCAGTTTTTATGTCCTGTGTAGCATTCGGTACGTTCCCTGCAATACGGATATTACTAACGAACATTCCATCTCCCCACATATTGGCAGAGAAAATAAGATTATACTGTGCTTTTTTGGATAATCCGTTAGGGAGATTAAACATTTCTTTACCGTTGAGATAAAGCGTAACCTGATTACCGTTGCGGTATATAGACACACGGTTTACTGCACCGGGATTCCATCCGGAATTGAATGTATGCTCAAACAGTAGCTTTTTGCCGGGCAGGTTAGCATTGTACTCGGCTTGTGCAGCAAAATATACCACTTTTGTACTTCCGTGTGGATGTACATCCAGCTCTATGGACGGTTCAGCAGCCCAATACATACTGTACTCCTTACGGTCGTCCAGTGCAACAAAGTTTGTGCGGAAACCGCCTTCCATCTCATTCATTTTTTGTGGGTCGGCATACAGGTCAAACTCAAGCGTAAATTGTTCAGGCAGGTTTTTAAAGCTGTTGGGGAAAGCAAATCCTTTGCGTGGCATTTTGAGCCAGTTGCCGCTTGCTGAAGGAATTGTTCTTACACCTGGTCTTTCAAAATCTTCAGAAGGGTCGTATTCATACATATGCCAGTTGCTGCTTCCGGGGCCCAATCTTGCCGTAGCAAAATCCTCAAAAAAAAGGACGTTTTTCCCGGGAACGAATGAAGAACCCTTGTATTGGGAAAAATCAGTGTTGGTGCCGGCCTGCTGGGCGGTACTGCTGCTTTGCTGTGTTTCCGTGTTGTGAGCCGGTGCACTATTACCGGCCTGTTGTTCTTTAGTGTTATTTTTTTTCCTGCCGTTAAAAACATTATCAAGCCCTTCGTCAATCTTGTCGAAGCCTCTGTCTATGGTTCGGTCTATACGGTCATTGGTACGTTGTTCCCCCTTATCTTTTGCCCTGCGACCGGGGTTGATGACCTGTGCCGTATTTTCGAATGGTGCAATAACGAATGCCAACCCTATAGCAGCACTTATAAAAATCTGTCTCATAATTTCCGGATTTTGAATTACAGTACAAATTTCAACATAGTATTGCCGCCCCGTAAGCGGGAAAATATGGGTTTTTAAAAATAGGGGTATTCCCTGAGCCGGTGAGGGAGCGGATGTGATATCGCCCTAAGCAATCCCTTTACTTATCTTAATAAATCAAAGAATAAAATCAATGAAACGCTTAAATTTATAATTCCGATAAGCGGTATTTCTTTTCAAATGGCAAGTCGGGTTTAAAATACTTACCGTAAATTAGCTTGTTAAATATCCCTGGATATGAACAAAGCAATACAAACTATCATACTCAGGACAGAAAACCTGGAATAAACCACTGAAGTGCTGAAGCAAAGAGGCGTGGCATTTATTAGAGCAATATTTGAAGCAGCGGGATTTATCAGGGACATTGTCACCACCGACCCGACGGGAATATTATTGAAATAGTACAAAACAGGTTCATCCTGCCTGTATGTAAAAAAGCTATCAGACATAGATACAGATAAGCTAAAAACACTTGTTGAAAAATCTGTTGCCTGTATGAAGAGACGATATGAATAGAAAAGCTCACTGTACCAACAATGAAATAAAATGCAGGACGAACACTTTTTAAAATCCATTTTCTCGCCCACCGACTTTAAAGAAAGCGAGCTTGCACAGATATTGCCAAAATTCAAACAGGTAACATTTGTAAAGAAAGATTTTTTGCTGAAAGAGGGAAAAACGGAAAATTACTATTGGTTTTTAGAAAGCGGTTTTGCCCGTTCATTTGTGAATGATACTAACGGCAACGACATCACGACAAACTTTTATAGTTCGGGCGAAGTGGTGATTGATTGGTCTTCTTTTTTCCTACGCAATCCAACAAGGGAAAATATACAGGCTTTAACAGACTGCGTTTGTTGGCAGTTAGATTTTGAGAATTTCCAACAACTCTTTCACAGTATTGAAACATTCAGAGAACACGGGCGAAGAAGATTAGTAAGCTCTTATTTTGCTTTGAAAAATCACAGCATCGCCATTATTGCCGACCAGGCAAAAGAAAGGTATATCCAGCTTTTGAAAGACAAGCCGAATATCGTTCAAAATGTTTCTGTACAGCACATCGCTACTTATCTGGGTATTACAAAATATTCATTGAGCCGGATAAGGAAAGAAATCTCACTTGTTGAAATATAAATGAAAGGTAAAATAAAATATGAATTTTCCGCAAAGGTTTGGCAGCACGCAGGGCAAGGCGGTTGGCACTTTATCTCGCTTCCAGAGGATTTGGCAAAAGAAATAAGATATAATTTGAAATGGCAGGAAGAAGGTTGGGGAAGATTAAAAGCAACGGCAAAAATCGGCAATAGTGAATGGGAAACTGCAATCTGGTTTGATACAAAAGCAAACACTTATTTACTTCCATTAAAAGCCGAAATAAGGAAAAAAGAAAAAATTGAAATCAACAAAGACGTTACAACTATTATTTGGATATAACAAAGAACGGCTGAAGAGGACTAACACTCTGTAATTTTTGTCAAGTGCTAATAGCTAATTGTAAAAATGGGACGAATGAACACCAACCACCAATAACAGACAGTTGGAATATTTGTGTAATTTTACCATATTTATAATCAAAGCCGTACGGCACGCTAAACAAATACACTGCGGCAAATGAACTACCAGACATTCCAACCGAATAGCGACTTAAATGCACTCGTCAAATGTCATTGGACGTTGGAAGTTCCGGCCGAATACAGTTCGGAAAAGCAAAGGATTGTTCCTGACGGCTGTATGGAATTAATATTCATATTGGGTGATGACATAAAACGGTATACTTCCGAAACCGATTTTATTATTCAGCCCAGGGCAATAGTAATAGGGCAAATTACAGAGCCATTTACTATTCAGCCTGTCGGCTATGTTCATTGTTTCGCTACTCGGTTTTACCCTTACGGCGTTGCCAACTTTATAAAAACACCACTTAAAAACTTAGAAAACAAAGAAACTCCAATCGCTGAACTTTTCGGCCAATCAACAGCCGATGAACTGGAGCAAAAAATCATTCACGCAACCGGCACACAACAACGAATTGAGATAATCGAAGACTTTCTGCAAAACAAGCTTAATGAAAAAGCCACCATTGACAACATTGTAAAATCAACGGTTGACACATTACTTGCAACGAGCGGAAGCTTGCCAATAAAAGCTATTCTGAAAGATGATTTGTCGAAACGCAGGCAGCTCGAAAGAAAATTTTTGAAACAAATAGGTATGAGCCCGAAACAGTTGGGTAAGGTTGTCCGGCTGCAAACCGCCTTAAAGCTGTTGTTTAATCAAAAGACAGAAACCTTTACCAGGATTGCTTACGAAAGCGAATATTACGACCAGAACCATTTCATTAAAGACTTCAAAGAGTTTACAGGCACTACGCCCGCAGCGTTCCTGGCTGACGGACAAATGATTTTATCTTCTCTTTTTTACACACAAGATTAGTCTGTCGCATTTTTACTATTTCAGGAGTTTCACGTATGCTAACTTTGCATCAAAATTCATAAGATGAAAAGAACTATACTAAGTGCGGTAATGCTGATTGCAATCGGTTTTTCGGCTTGTACAAATACAAAAAAACAAGAAGAAAAAGCAGAAAATAGGCAAACTCAAAAAGCAAATAATACGAACAATCTGATTTCAATTGTAGAAATTCCGGTAACGGATTTCACAAGAGCTGTACAATTTTATCAAACCATTTTGGGCGTTACGATTGAAGAAATGGAAATGGACGGTAATAAAATGGGTGTATTGCCCAATGAAGAAGGAACAGTAAATGTAGTTTTGGTAAAAGGGAATGACTACAAACCGACAACTGACGGTGCTGTGCTTTATATTAATGCAGGTAAGGATTTACAACCAATGCTTGATAAAGTAGCACAAAACGGCGGACAGGTAATCGTACCCAAAACAGAAATCAGCCCTGAAATGGGTTACTTCGCCTTGTTTATTGATTCCGAAGGAAACAAATTAGGACTCCACTCTGCCAACTAATTGTACCTAATAAAAGAAACGCAACAATAGTATAGCTCCGGTTTTCGGGGCTTTTTTATTGTGTTCCTGTTCCGCAGAGCTCCAAAATTATTAGTAAAAAGTTTAGTGGCTAGAAATATTATCGTAATATTGCAATATAAAAATAAATAAACAAAGCAATGGGAGCAACCAAGACAGACCATTTTACAGACAAGCAGAATCAAATTGCTACAATCGCAAAAGCATTGGGACATCCTGCAAGAATTGCCATTATAGAATATTTATTGAAAGTGAATGAATGTATTTGTGGCGACATTGTAAACGAGCTACCATTAGCACAGCCAACTGTTTCACAACATTTAAAGGAGTTGAAAAATGCAGGTTTGATTAAGGGTAATATTGAGGGTAATTCAGTTTGTTACTGTATTGATGAAAAAACCTTTGATGTGCTGAAAGAATATTTTGCAAGAATTATTTTGACTGTAACCAATCAAAAATGCTGTTAGGCATTTTTTCACTTTACAATATCGCAATAAAACAAAATAATGAAATAAAATGAAGCTATCAGAATTAAAAGCACTTTTACCAACATTGAACAATGTGCAATTTCAATTAGAGAACGGAACTTTTGTTCCCGAACATTTCCACATTACAGAAGTCGGGTTTATAACCAAAGACTTTATTGATTGTGGCGGAACAATCAGAAAAGAAAAAGTTGTAAGCCTGCAGCTTTGGAACGCAAACGATTTTGACCACCGGTTAAAGCCCGAAAAGCTTTTAAAAATCATAGCACTTTCAGAGCAACATTTAAATATGGAAGATGCCGAAATTGAAGTGGAATATCAAAGCGATACAATAGGTAAGTACGCTTTGGAGTTTGGGGGAACAAATTTTATGCTACAAAGCAAAACAACGGCTTGTCTGGCAAGCGACAAATGTGGTATTCCGCAGGAAAAGCAAAAAGTAAATTTATCGGAACTGCAAACTGTTCCATCCTCTTGTTGTACACCTGATAGCGGTTGTTGTTGATTTATGAAAAAGAAATTTATCAAATACAAAAAGCCGATTATCATAACGACATCAGTAATTGTGTTGCAGCTCATTTTTGGCTTTGACCCGAAGTTTTGCATTATCAATATTATTTGGCTCTTAGTTTAATCACAGAAAAAATGAAAAAGAAAATTTTAGTGCTTTGCACAGGGAACAGTTGCAGAAGCCAGATTGCAGAGGCCTATTTGCGGTACTTCGCAAACGACAAAGCCGACATTTACAGTGCAGGTGTGGAAACGCACGGAGTGAACCCCAAAGCCATTGCGGCAATGCAAGAAGATAACATTGATATATCAAATCACACTTCAAATAACATTGACGAGTACCGCAATATTGATTTTGATTTGGTAATTACAGTTTGCGACAATGCGAAAGAACGCTGTCCGTTCTTCCCGACCAAAGCAAAAAAGGTTCATCAAAATTTTCCCGACCCTGCCAAAGCAACAGGAACAGACGGAGAAATTAAAGAACAGTTCAGGCAAGTCCGACAACAAATAAAAGACTATTGCAAACAGTTTGTAGCAGACAATTTGTAACAATCACAACCCCGGTTTTCGGGACTTTTTTATTCTATCCAACCGGCAAACAACCGCCAACAGTCGGTTGTGATATTTGTCTAACTTTGAGATACTAAAAAGAATAATCCGATTGCCTTTAAAAACGTAGCTTAGTAAAATGGCAAACAATCAGACCAATACAACAGACGGTAGAGATATTTATGTAGTTTTGATACGCATATAAGTAAGTTGGCTGTAATTTTATCGAAAAATCCACGCTTAATCAAAACTTAAAACATTATGGGATTTTTCGACTTCTTCAAATCGGGTTCAAATAAGCCTTCGATTGACTTAACTGATTTTAAATTTGTATCAGACGACCATACAAGAATACAAAATGGACAAAAATCAAATGCAAATAATAAAGGGGCTTGGCGCGGAATAAGAGTTCAAACGTCTGACAACAAAACTTTCACTTCAACTATTTATAATTTAAGTGGTACACATCCTATTTGGGGAGATAATATTCAAATGGCACCAAAACAAATGAAAATCATCGAACAAAACGATGAGAAAATTTTTCTTCGTGGATTTGGAACAGATACGATGGGAGCATCATTTGCAGACTATGGAATAACTCTACACAAACAAAATGGAAGTATTGACAAAGTTACACTTCATATGTTTGACAGAAATACAGAAATAGTTTATTCAAAAGGCAATCCGTCCGAAATGAATAAACCTAAAGTTGTTCCCAAAGTTACGGAAGTAACAAAACCTACAGTTGTACAAAATTTAGACAGCACAATAGTTGCATTAAAGAATTACAAACAAAAATGGGATACGGAAACTTCAATGCAACAAAAGATGATGATTGCAATGCAATCTGACAATCTTAACAATAAAGGGTGTGATAATTATGAGAATGGTAATACAGATTTAGCAATTGATTTCTTTAATCAGGCACTACAAATAATGCCAATAAATAGTGATGCTCTTTTAAATTTAGCCAGAAGCTACAATAAATCAGGACAATTGAATAACACAATAGACCCATTGAAAAAGCTTTATCATTTATCACCAGATTCTCAAATACTGAAACATAAAATAATAGCATACTCTTTATTATTAAAGTTACTTGACAATTTTGATTCCGACGGAGGAGCTACTTATCCTTCAACTGTTATAAAATTTGTAGAACAAAATTTTTCATTTATAACATCAGACCGAGAAATAAAACAACTTATTCACAAACTAAATCAACCATACAATAGAGATATTCTTACATATCAATTAGAGGGAATATTTGGCGGAGAACATTTATATATGACATCTTCAGGCACAGATAGAGCAACTATACGTGAGGAAATGCGAGATGCCCTAAACTGGAATTAAAACAAAAACTACAGCCAACAAGCAGTTTGGCAAAAGAGCGGAGTTAAGGCTAAATTCAACGTTAGTACTTTTTATGCCGCCAATGCTGTGAGCATTGGCTTTTTCTTTAATTTAGCCACGGCTCACAGCATTGGCTACGTTCGTGCAAAATCTCAGCTTTTTGGCTTCGATTTTCCGCTCCTTCGCCAAGCTGCCGAACCGTTGTGCGTCATATTATAGAAACCTGAAAATGAACAAGAAATTGAAAATGATTTACATACTACTGATATTGACACTGAACTTTTCTTGTGTTGAAAAGAAATCAACCGAAAAAGAAGCTAAGAACGCTGAATTGGTAGCGACTTCAAAAACCAACACCTTAAAATTTACTTCTGCAATACGTGCTATATTTCAGGACAGTAAAGGCAATTATTGGTTTGGAAGTCATAATGAAGGCGTAAGTTTTTATAATGGAAAATCATATGAATACTTTACAACAAATGAAGGTTTATCCGACAATCAAATCCGTTCAATTCAGGAAGACAAGAATGGAAAAATTTGGTTGGGAACTGCAAAAGGAATAAGTGCATATGACAGAGGAAAGTTTACTAATTATCCATCTAAAAATAACAACCCAATATATGATTGGAATGAAACCAATGGAGATTTATGGTTTTATGCGTGGGAAGAAGACGGAATAAATCGTTTTGACGAAATAAATATGAACTATTTGATTTTCCCAAAACCCAAAAATAAAAATGCTGACAATGCTGACAATACTTACGGTGTTACGGGTATCTCAAAAGATAAAGACGGTAAAGTTTGGATTGCGACTTATGCAGCGCTATTTAACTATGATGGTAAAATGGTAAATATCTTTGATAAAGAAAAATTAAACCTAAAAGATAATGAGCGTTTGCATATAAGAAGTGTATTAGCAGATTCAAAAGGCCGCATTTGGATAGGAAATAATGGAATTGGTGTTTTGCTAATGGAAGGTAATTCAATCATTAATTTTTCTGAAAAGAATAATTTAATCCATCCAACAAGCACAAGAAGAGGAGATAAATCAAAACCAGGCACACTTGAACACCCTTTTGCTATTGAAGAAGATTCAGAAGGCAATATTTGGTTTGGAGATGTATATACAGGAGCCTGGAAATATGACGGTAAAACTTTGACAAACTATTCAATTAGTGACAAACTATCGAACCCAATGGTTTGGACTATTTATAAAGACAACAAAAACAATTTGCTTTTTGGAATGGCAGACGGAAATATATTTAAGTTTAACGGAAAGGCTTTTGAAAAGCAATTTTAAGAAATACGAACGCACAACAGCGGTTTTGCGCAATGGCGGGTACGGTGCTTCGATTGACAGTTTTTCGATTGAACTTTAGTAATAAATTGAAACTTTGTGCTCCAAAACTCGCCCGAAAGCAAAGCCCCAAAACGTTATCGGCTATTCTAAAACAGGAAACCAAAGTCCAAAAAAATCGAGACTTTTTTATGGAGCTCTTCAGCAAAATATTATATATTAAGATGAACAAGATAGCGATATTGCTAACTTTAATATTTTTTGTCCTGACATCGTGTAACGAAAACAAGACAACAACTATAACAATGGCAACAGAAACAGCAGACAAATTAACTTTTGACAGCGGATATTCCGAAGTGAACGGACTAAAAATGTATTACGAAATTTACGGACAGGGCAAACCATTCGTTTTAATTCACGGTGGCGGTTCTACAATTCAGTCCAACTTTGGAAAAGTTATTCCGTTGTTCGCAAAAAACAGGAAAGTAATTGCAGTTGAATTGCAGGCTCACGGACGAACCAGCGACAGAAACGCAGACTTATCATTTGAGCAAGATGCGGACGACATCGCAACGTTACTCAAAAATTTAAATATTGACAAAGCCGACTTTTTGGGTTTCAGCAATGGCGGTACCACTACTTTGCAAATGGCCATTCGCCACCCCGAAATGGTTGATAAAATTGTTGTTGGTTCTGCACTTGCCAAACGGAACGGAGTTCCCGAATGGTTTTGGGACTTTATGAAACAAGCAAAGCTGGAAAATATGCCGGAACAGTTGAAAACGGCCTATCAGCAAGTAGCACCCGACACTGGCGGTTTACAAATAATGCACGATAAAGACGCTAAGCGAATGGTAAATTTCAAAGACATTACAGACGAGCAAATTAAATCCATTAAAGCACCTGCTTTAATTATCATTGGCGACAAAGACGTTATTACACCCGAACACGCTATTGAATTACACAGACAAATTGCCAACTCTGAATTAGCAATAATTCCGGGCGGACACGGAGAGTATATCGGAGAAATCACGACAATTACACCTGCCACAAAAGAAAGTGAATTTGCGGTGCCGGTAATTGAAAAATTCCTGGACAAGAAAACTAATAATTGATTTAAAGAGATAGTATGAGAAAACTAATTGCAGCATTCAATATGACATTGGATGGGTTTTGCGACCATACGGCAGGCTTGCCCGATGAAGCCATACATCAGCATTATACGGAATTACTGGGCCAGGGAGATGCTATTTTATATGGCAGAACTACCTATCAGCTTATGGAGTTCTGGCGAACGTTTTTAGAAAATCCTTCAGAAGAAAAATCAATGAATGACTTTGCCCTAGCTATTGACAATATTCCAAAGATTGTTTTTTCCCATACGCTTAAAAATGTAGACTGGAAAAGTGCAACCATAGCCAATCGTGATTTAAAGGAAACTGTTTCAGCACTCAAGCAGCAACCAGGTAAAGACATTTTTGTTGGCAGTCGCAGTTTAATTATCCAGCTGATGCAACTTAACTTGATTGATGAATTCCAGCTTTGCATATATCCGGTTATTGCAGGAAATGGTTTACCCTTATTTGACAACATAAACAACAGGACTATTTTTAAACTCCTTAAGACTAAAACCTTTAATGGCGGAGCAGTAATTCTTTATTATGAACCGAGCAATGAATAACAAATAAAAAGCAACGAACCGCCAACAGGTGGTTTTCTTATTTTTAATGGAGCTGTTCAGCAAAATAATCTGAGCCTCACAACAAAGCCGTTGTGAGGCTTTAATTTTAATTTTGCAATGTAACCGTTCCTTATGCGACAGGAATCTGCCCAGCACTCAACTCCGGAAGCCCGGCAGATTTTGCTGACACCCACTGTAAAGGACTTTCATAAGCTTATCATTCCATTGTATAAATACGCTATAGGGCAACGCAGAAGCCCAACAGGCAATCCCGGAAAAAAAGGAGCAATTTTGTCCCTGAAACAGCATCCCGGTTGTCATTACTACGATAATAGTAATTTTAAATCAAAAAAGGTAACCAAATGAAAGCGTATTTAATGCTAATCCGTGAAAACTTAGAAAACTACGGGAAAATGACAGCCCAGGAAATGCAGGACGATATTGCAAAACATATAAAATGGGTAGAACAGCTCGTCGAAAACGGAAATTTTAAAGGTGGCGACCCCTTAGCTCCGGCAGGTAAGCACATTAAGGGCAGCGAGAAAGTCGTTACGGACGGACCTTACATTGAGACCAAAGAAGGCATAAGCGGATTTTATTTCCTGCTGGCCAATTCGCTTGAAGAAGCGGCAGAGATAGCCAAAGGTTGTCCCTCTCTTGATACCGGGGGCACCGTTGAAATCCGTGAAATTCTTCATACCGAACAGTAAGTAAAGTTGAATAACCACAACAATATCAACCAGCTGACAGCACATCTTTTCCGTGAAAATTCGGGAAAGATGGTTGCTGTTTTATCCCGGATGCTTGGGCTCAACCAGATTGATAGGATATTGGATGTTGTACAGGATACTTTTGAAACAGCTCTTTGCAAATGGAAGTTTTCGGGCATCCCGGATAACCCTTCAGGATGGCTGATGCAGGTGGCAAAAAACAAAGCGCTCAATACCATTAAACGGGAAAATAAAATCCAGGCTTTTTCAACTTCTGTTTACCGGAGTGAGGTCGATAAAAGCTTTGAAAACCAATTTGGCGGCTTGCTTTCGCCACAAGACATTAAAGATAGCGAGCTACGATTGCTTTTTGCCTGTTGTCACCCCCGGTTTTCTGTTAAAAACCAAATCATCATCACACTGAATATTCTGTGCGGATTTGGTATTCCTGAAATTGCCAATGCCTTGCTGATGAATGAAGAAGCAGTAAAAAAGGCACTGACAAGAAGCAAAGCTTCCCTTAGGGAATCGGGTAACCTGCTACAAACAAGCATCATTACCCAATCAGCAGAACGGATAAAAACCGTTCAGACCATTCTTTACCTGATGTTTAATGAAGGCTATAAAACTACCCGGGGCAAAAAAGCGATTAATAATGATTTGTGCTATGAAGCGATACGGCTGGCCAGGCTTTTAGAAAAGGATAACAGCATCGTGAGCAGCGCAACAAACGCCTTGCTGGCTTTAATGTTTTTCAACATTGCGCGTTTCCCTGCACGGCTTGATGCAAGCGATGAATGGCTTACGCTGGAAGAGCAGGACCGTAGTAAGTGGCATACAATTTTTATTGAAGAGGGTTATTATTACCTCAACATAGCAACACAATCAGCAACCGTTACCCGTTATCATATTGAAGCTATCATCGCTTCTTTGCATTGCGCAGCTCCCACTTTTGAAGCAACCGATTGGGCGAAAATTGCCCGTTTATATTACCAGCTGGAACATATAGCGCCTTCGCCGCTTGTAACGCTCAACAGGATTATCGCTGAAAGCTACCTCAGCAATGCAGACAGTATAAAAGCGCTTGACGAGCTGGCAGCACATAAAGATTTTAAAAGTAATTTTCTTATCCCGGCCGTAAAAGGCGATGTGTACAAGCGAAAAGGCGAATTTAAAATTGCCCGGGCGTTTTACGAGCAAGCATTGAGCTTGTCCGTATCACCAGCTGACAAAAAACTTTTGCAGAAGAAAATTTTGCAATGCCAACCCAATACCAACTAAAAAATATAATTATGACTTATTTCAATACTTTATTTTTAGCATTTTTTAATGACCTTTCGGCAAATAATACCACAGAATGGTTTAACGAAAACCGCAGAACATACGAGAAAGAGGTGAAAAAGCCGTTTTCAGACTTTGTGGAAGAAATGATTAAGCGTATCCGGCAATACGAACCCGAAGTGCAAATCAAGCCTTCCGATGCCATTATGCGGATAAACAAAGACATTCGGTTTTCCCAGGACAAAACGCCTTATAACACACACGTTGCTGCAAACATTTCTAAGTTCGGGAAAAAAGACAAATCCTACCCCGGGTTTTATTTTCAGCTGTCACCCGAAGGCATTATTATTTATGGAGGAGCTTATATGATTGACAATACAACACTTCAAAATATCAGGAACTATATTGCCAACAACCTGGAAGATTTTTCAACGGCATATAACGATAAAGCATTTAAGGAAAAATTTGATACAATACAGGGAGCGCGCAATAAACGTATGCCTCCGGAATTACAAGCCATAGCAGCAGGTAAAGAACCGCTTATCGCTAACAAACAATTTTATTATACAGCTTCCCTACAACCCGGCATTATCACATCGGACGAACTTCCGGACAAGTTAATGGAATACTACCTTGCAGGTAAGCAAGTGAACGACTTTTTAAGGCTTGCGTGGACTCCGTAACAGCCAGGAAATTGTAATGGCAATACAGCTCCGGTTTTCGGGGCTTTTTTAATTGCTTTCCTGTCCGCAGCACCCGGGTACAAGCATAGCAAAAAAACTTTCAAAAAAATTGCGCAAGTAAATGCTTGCCCTTATATTTGCAAGTAAATACTTGCGTATTATGGAGGCACGAAGAGATGTTTTTCAGGCTATAGCAGACCCGACACGAAGAGCTATTATTGGTATGATTGCAAAAGAGCCTGTCAATGTCAATACCATTGCAGAACAGTTTGATGTAAGCCGGCAGGCTGTTTCATTACATTTAAAGATATTGGCGGAATGTGGTTTATTGACAATGAAGCAGCAAGGACGGGAGCGGATTTGCGAGGCGAAGCTGGAAAAGCTGAACGAAGTAAACGAATGGATAGCACAGTACAAGCAATTCTGGGAAGCCCGTTTGGATAAGCTCGAAATGTATCTGGCAAAAATTCAAAAAAAATAATAAGGCCACAAAGACACGAAGTCACAAAGAAAAACTTAGGGCCTTTGTGCCTTCGTGGTATATAAAAGAAAAAATTATGGAATACAAAGAACTTTCCCCCGGTGAAGAACAAATAGGTAAAGCAATAGTAAATGCTGCATACAAAATTCATAAGGAGCTTGGCCCGGGCTTATTGGAAAAAGTATATGAGGTATGTATGGCACACGAACTAAGAAAAGCGGGTTTTGATGTTATACGTCAGGTGGATATTCCTATCGTTTATGACGGAATACAGTTTGATGAGGGGTTGAGATTGGATTTGCTTGTAAACAATAAAGTTATCTGTGAATTGAAAGCTGTTGAATTAGTAAATCCTGTTTGGGAAGCTCAAATCATAAGCCATTTAAAACTTACGGGATTGAATTTGGGCTATCTTATTAATTTCAATGTGCCATTAATTAAAAATGGGATAAGAAGATTTAGAAATTGAGTAAAATAAAGACACGAAGGCACAAAGAAAAAAGCTTAGGGCCTTTGTGCCTTCGTGGCAAAATATAAAGAGCAAGGGAAAGTACAAATAAAAGGGAGCTGAAAATGACGAGGACGGTTAAAGCGCCGGTAGCCCTCGTGTGGGAAGTATGGACGGAGCCTGAACACCTGGTACAATGGTGGGGCCCCGGAGCACACACTACCACCATTCACGAAATGGATTTCAGGGAAGGCGGGCAATGGCGGCTGACATTGCACAACCACGCTACCGGGCAAGACTACCCTAACAGGAGCATCTTCAAAGAAATTATTCCCTTAAAGAAAATCGTTTTTGAACATTTTAACCCGCATTTCATTACTACGGTGCTTTTTGAAGCCAGAGGCGACGAAACCCGGATAGAATGGAGTTCGCTGTTTGATACCGAAGAAATGCTGGCAACCGTTATCAATGTATTTAATGCTAAAGAGGGACAAAAACAAAACTTCGAACGACTTGAACAATATCTTCAACAATTAAAAAGCCATAAAAATGAACACGATTAGCTTTTTCGAAATTCAATCTTCCGACCCTGAAAGAGAGATGGAGTTTTATTCAAAAACTTTCGGCTGGAAATTTACCAAACAGGAATTTGCCCCTGTTGAATATTACCACATAGAAACCAAAGGTATGTTTGGCGGTTTGTTAAAACGTCCCGCCCCAGCGCCGCCACCGGGATTTGGAACAAATGCCTTTACCTGTTCTGTTCAGGTAGCAAACTTTGATGCTACTGCAACTACAATTCTGGAGGCAGGCGGGCAGGTTGCCTTACCAAAATTTGCTGTACAGGGGCGTTGCTGGCAGGGCTATTTTATTGACCCTGATGGCAATACTTTTGGAATTTTTGAAGTAGATGAAAATGCTAAATAATAAAATATGAAAGAACAAAACCTTGTTATAGAACGCATTTTTAATGCAGGCAGGAAATGGGTCTGGCAGGCCCTTACCGAAAAAGAGCTGATGCAACAATGGTATTTTGACTTGAAAGAGTTTAATGCTGTTGTAGGCTTTAAGTTTGAATTTATGGGGGGCGACCCGAATGGCAAACAATGGAAACATTTGTGTGAAATAACGGAAGTTATTCCCGAAAGCAAGCTCACCTATTCGTGGAAATACGAGGGTTATGCAGGGATTTCTTACGTTACGTTTGAACTTTCGGATGAAGGAGAAAATACACGGCTAAAATTGACACATTCGGGTATCGGCTCATTTCCTTCGGATATTCCGGAACTAGCTGTTCACAATTTCGAAGCGGGCTGGAACCACATTATACATATTTCGTTGAAAGATTTTTTGGAAAAACAAGTTAAAAACGGCAATAATGAAGCTTAATCTTTTTTTGACTTTTCCAGAGACCTGGAACAGACCCATTACAATGGGCTTTAAAGAAGGCTTTACTACGGGCCTGAACCAGCAGGATAAATTACAGACCGGTTTAAAAATCGGAATAATGAACAGGAAAATAAATTACATCATTCATAAATAATCCGGATAGTATGAAAATAAGAACCACAGTTGTTTGCCTGCCCATCCGCAACATTGAAAAGACCCTTCTGTTCTATAAGGATGCGCTCGGTTTTTCAGATGCAAATATCGATGAAGGTATGATTGTACTTGAGCTGCCCAACCTTTCTTTATTCCTGATGGAAAAAGATGCCTTTGAAGCCTACACGCAAAAAGCAGGACGGGAAGCGCAATTCCCTGGTAATAATGCAGGTATCGTTATCAGTTGTGCAATGGAAGCCCAGGAAGAAGTAGCTGCTGTTTTAGAGAACGTACCAAAGTATGGTGGCACCGTGCCAGGCAAAGCAACGGTAGATGTAGCTTCAGGCGGATACATTGGGTACTTTTCTGACCCCGACGGTCACCTGTGGGAACTGGTGTACCCTATGTCACCGCAATAAAGTAAAGTCCCTGAAACAAAGAAAACGGAAGCAGGTCTGTTACCTGGGGAATCCGGGCAAATGTCCTTTCCATAGAGATTGGCAAAATAGCAAAATGCGATATACCTATGTTTGAGGAAATGTGGGATAAGGCAATACACATTATCCAGGAACTTGCAGAGCAAAAAGCGTAACCAATGGATAGTAAATTATCACAACGGCTTGCCGGTATTATTGATGCCTTACCGCTAAAAGACGATATAAGGATTTTAGAGATTGGTTGCGGGCCGGGAGCAATGGCAAGAGCAATTTCAGGACGGATAAAGGAGGGGTATATTCTTGCCATTGACCGCTCCGGCAAGGCTATCCGGCAGGCCCTTGCAGGCTCGGGAGAAGAAATGGAAACAGGTAAGCTTGCATTCAGGCAGTGTGCCATCGAAAAATTTGAGCCGGGCCCCAGCGAAAAACCCTTTGATATTGCCATTGCGGTGAGAGTGGGTGCCCTGGATGGCCGGCACCCTGAAATAGAACAGCAGGCATTGGCAAACATTGCAAAAGCCCTTACCAAAAACGGGAAGCTATTTATTGACGGGGGGAACCCGTTAAAAGAAATCCCGCTTGATAAATACAGGCAGGGTAAGCAGGCCGGCAACCTTTGAAATGGTATGACTTTGCTCCGCTAAGGAAGTATTTCCCGCGAAAGAAGCCACAATAAGAACTAATGGGCATACTTCCTGTAAGCTGCCGAAAGATTTCAAAACAGATTTATTGCTTTATCATTTTCAGGTGCTCATTAGTAGAACCTTGTAATAGCTTTATGGTATAAATACCTGGCGACAAGTCGGTTATGGGTACATCAAGGACTTTCAGCGGTTGATAACCGGTTTCCTGGTGTTTAACCCGGCGCCCTGTAATGTCATAGACCTGTATCATTACGGGACTGTCACTGTCATAACGGTTACCTAAAACTACCTGGAAATTATCCCGGGCAGGGTTAGGGTACAATTGGGAGTTGAGCGTTGTTAAAGAACCTGGGGAACCGTTGGCTTTACGCTCCATCCCGCCACCATTTTCAGTACTATCTTCTACATTGGTTGTATCTTCCAGCCACACGATATAAGGCAACAATTCTTCCAGCTCTATTTTGCGAATGGTGCTTATAATTGTTTCATCAGAGGCGCCATCGTCAATAAAGGTTCCTGCCAGGCGGGTATCTACCGCATTCACAAAGTCTGTAGTGTCGGGCATCAGTGCCAGTACATACAGGTTCATATTTTTGTCAAACGCATTTTTCTTAGGGTCTTGCCAGGGTGGGTCATTGCTGGTAAAGTTCCTGTAACCATTTTTAGTTATAACACCGCAGCTATTGGTAATTTTCAGTGTCCATTCAATTTCGCTGTCATAGGTGTAGTTCCTTATAAATGTGGGCGTAACAATAGTTTGTCCCGTTGTCTGGTAGTTTAAAGAAAGATTGGGACCGTAGTTAATATCCCATTCGTAAGTAAGCGTATTACCGGGTATAGCTGTAGAAGCATTATAGTAAGGGTCTGCGTGCAGGTAGTAATATACAATGTGGCGGGAAAGCACATTGTTCTCAGCGACAACTACCCGGGTATTTACCGGTTTGTCCAGCTGCATCACTTTTTCGGAATGGGCATTGTGACCGCTCATTTTATAATCTTTGCATACGGAAGGGTCGGTAGGGACATAGTAGATATGCCCTATCTCGCCGGGATTGCTGCCAATGTTTTTTACGGTAATAGCGCTATTGCTGCTGCTAAGCACCTGCAGGTTTGGTGAGGGTGTAAGCCAGTAACCGGCTGCCGGTGCATTACTAACGGTATAAGTAGCCGTATCGCAAAATCCACCCGGTCCGTTTATGGTAAAGTTATGCGGGTCGCATATTTCCACCCAGTTGTTCTCAGGTACACGCTGCCATATTTTTACATAGTCTATCTCCATCTGGTCTACAAAGCCGTTAGGGTGACCGCCGTAATCCTCATCTGTCGCTATGGTAAATTGTAAATTGGATTCGGATGTTTTATGATAAGGAAAGCCGGGCAGTGTTTTCCAGTAACCGGCATCTGGGAGACAGGCGGAGCCCACATTGTAATAATGGGTTTGCCTCCAGAACCACGTGCCGGTAGTGTAAGAGCGTGTTTGGTAATATTTCCAGAATAAGTTTACGATTGCTCCGTCAACATAAAAATTGACCTTTGTGCTATCCCATTCGCAGGCATAAGTATGGTATTCATCCTGTTTAAAACCTGTTCCCCACACCCAGTTCCACCAGCTTTGGTTAGGATAATGGTTCCTGATTTCCACATCTTCAGGCAAATTGTAGGGGTTAGTTAAAGGCGTATTTCCTGGCCACCATGCATGCAGACTGTAGTTGGTACGCGGGAAATCGCCCCAGAAACTGCCATGCTTACCAACACCGTAAGCCTCTGCAATATCTATCTCGTTAACCCTGCCCGGGTCAGCTGGATTATTAGGGTCGGGGTCGGTGTACCATGTCCACATGGTGGCATGGGTATATTTAGCAGTGGGCATTTTTATACGGGCTTCAAACTTGCCGCTGTTGAAATAGCGGTACCTGTAAGGTGTGGCCAGCCGTGCAGAACTGTAGCTGGCATATTTAGTAGACATACTGCATGTCGCACAATGCCAGGAGGAAGCCTCTCTTTTCAGCTTCAGTTTTATACTGCCGTTGGACACTTCTATGTTTGCGTCCTTTATAATTGAATGACCGTCTTCATCAAACCTGGCGTCACCCCAATCATCGTGGTCGCTGGGGTTCATACCATTCCAGGACTTAAAGGTTATCCAAGGCTGCTGTAGCGTATCTCCGTTAAACTCATCATAAAGTACCAGCTTATAAGGTGTCGTGGGACAGATATTGGTGTTGCCGTTAAAATATACAGGTGGAAGCTCGCCATTCTGGCTCTGTGCTTGCTGTACAAGCAAAAGCAAAAACAGGGAAAAAAAAATATTTTTTCATAGTTGTTTTTAGTTGATTAGTAAAAATTAAGGTTCATTAAACTCGCCTTTAACTAGTATGCTGTCATTAGCATCAGATTCATTATAAAACCAAGTAGGCTCTAAAGTATATCTGAATTTCTTATTGTTATTAGAAGCATATAGGTAGCTGTCTTTAGGCTTAATATAGCCAATGCCGTTGTAGATAAAAACCATGCAACACCATGTGGGGTTCTGCTGGCTACAATTAATGAGATATCTATCATCGGAGGGAAAGCTGCCTAAGTTAAATTCAATAATAAACCTATTATTGATGTCATGTGGCGCCATTATATGTTTTGCTTTCCCTTCCGTAAGTTTTACATCATTCGTCCTGAACTTTTCATCGTTTACATACCAGGTTGAGTATTGTTTTTTCTTCTTACATGCTGCAAAGAGGAGTAAAGACAGTAAGGGGATATAAATTTTTTTCATGGGGTATATTATTAATTAATCAGGGTTCATTAAACTCGCCTTTAACCCAAATACTATCTTCAGTCATTTTGTACGAATTAAAGAACCAAGTGGGTTCAAGAGTGTATCTGAATTTTTTATTATTAGTGCTTAAGTTTAGATAAGTAACTTTAGGATTTATATAGCCAATTCCATTATAGTTGATTGACATACAACACCATTCTGGATTAGCCTGCCTACAATCAATCAAGTAACGCCCTTCTGTTGGAAAATATCCTAAATTGAACTGTATAACGAACCCATTATTGTAATTTTTGGCATCAAAAATATGTAATGCCTTACCTTTCGTAAGTTTTACATCATTCGTCCTGAACATTTCACCATTTACATACCAGGTAGAGTATTGGGCTTCTTTCTTGCAGGCAGTGAAGAGCAGTAAAGACAGCAGTGGGATATAAATTTTTTTCATGAGGTATATTATTAATTAATCAGGGTTCATTAAACTCGCCCTTAACTAGTATGCTGTCATTAGCATCAGATTCATTATAAAACCAGGTTGGATTCAATGTATATCTGCATTTTTTATTATAAATATTACCTCTAAGGTAGGAGGAGGATTTTACATTTATATAACTAACATGTTTGTAATTAATAACCATACAACATGTCATGGGATGAGGATAACTACAGTCAAACAGATAATCTCCTTCAATCGAAAAAAGGTCGATTCTTAGTTCAATATAAAATTTATTATCAATGTCTTTAGAGTTAAAAATATGCTTCACTTTTCCTTCTGTTATTCCGACATCATTCGTCCTGAACATTTCACCATTGACATACCAGGTTGAATATTGCTTTTTATTGTCTTTGTTACAAGCTGCCAGGATTAAAAGTGGCAGAAGTACGAAATATTTTCTTTTCATAGGATATAACTGATTAATACTTTAAATGCCATTGATGCATTTAAAGTATTAATCACAATTTAGGTACTGTATATCAAAAAGTCAATGGGTGTATAGCCTGGATTCACTGCAATTGTGTGAGAGAATAACTTTTCTGTACAAACAGGCTGTTTTATGGAGTAAAGCTGTTTCGATTTGTGTATGAATCTATTTCTCTAATAAGCAATTACTGAGGAAATATTATATAATATTTGGATAATGGATTATTTTACCCAAAAAATAACCCTATTATGAAAGAAAATATCACAATTGCCATTGCTGATGATAGCCCACTAATGAGAAAAAGTGTCTGCAGTTTCCTGAAGGAAATGGGCTTTGAGGTTGTAATAGAAGCTGAAAATGCTAATGATTTATTGCAACAGCTACAACAATCTGAGGTATTGCCACAGGTTTGCCTGCTGGATTACAAAATGCCCCGGATGAATGGTGCTGAGCTTGCCGCAATACTAAGCCGGCAATACCCGGAAATAAAGTTAGCTGCTTTGACTACAGAAAATTCCCTATCCTGTATGGTGGATATGATAAGCAATGGCTGTACTGCTTACTTTATAAAAAACGGCGACCCTACAGAATGGCATTCAGGCATAAGGCAACTGGTAATAAAGGGACATTACTTTACGGAATGGATGCAACAGGCCTTACTCAACTTTATAAAAGTGAACAGTGAGGGGATAAATAGGATGGTATAGGGAGTTCCTTAGATATTAAAACCTAAACCCAGTTATAGAGTAGCGTCTGATAACTGGATTTTAAGATTGGTTACAAATTACTACTAAATGCTCTATGCCATTAGCTATACAGCTCATCTTTCATTTTATCTTTTACAAAACTACTTACCGTTAACCTATGCACGCCTAATATTCTCCCTATAGCAGAATGAGAAACTCTCTTTTCTAAAAGCTCCTGAATTTTTTTCTCCTGTCCGGTAAGTTTTGTTTTGGAAGACTTACGTCCTTTAGGTCTTCCTAATATGACACCTTCTGCCCGTTTGCGAGCCAACGCTTCTTTGGTTCGTTGAGAGATAAGATTCCTTTCTATTTCTGCGGATAGACCAAATGCAAAGGCCAGTACTTTTGAATTAATATCACTGCCTAATCTATAATTATCCTTTATTGTCCAGACCTGAATATCCCGGTTCATACATTCATTAAGTACGCCCATTATCATCAAGAGGTTTCTGCCTAAGCGGGATAGCTCTGAACAAATAAGTACATCTCCTTTTCTCATTTTCTTAAGCAATTTGCCCAGTTTACGGTCTTCTACATTTTTGGCTCCCGATATAGTTTCTTCTATCCATTTATTCACCACTATTTCCTGTCGTTCGCAGAAATGGTTGATTTCAAAGCGTTGATTCTCTACTGTTTGTTTGTCTGTGCTAACCCTAATGTATCCGTAAATCATTTTATAGTATAATTTTTAATTATTAATCAGTTTTGATGCAATTTATTGGTTTAGCTGTCGAATTTAAACCAGACAGTTATTTTATACACTAATTCAGCGATTATTTTAGACAA